>ULLI01011542.1_pt1 | contig 13779 bp, 13 predicted proteins | sample 1951351 | NCBI WGS metagenome assembly ULLI01 (sample SAMEA4835520, study PRJEB28245) | human gut metagenome | biome: gut microbiome; material: fecal sample | place: Denmark | collected 2008 | reverse complement strand
CATTCCTGCTTGAGATAATTTTGAGACTTTTTGCAGCAAGGAGGATAGCATGATATATTTGGCACAAGGCGGGTATCTGCTGCTGATACTGCTGATACCCCTGATATTCATAGCATACTGGCTTATGCGCCGGCTCAGAAGGAAGAGAATCGCCCGTTTCGGCGATCCGGAACTGGTGGCGCGGCTTACACCCGAGGTGCCCCGTCGCAAGGGATGGGCCAAACTGACCCTTCTTTCCATTGCCCTGCTGTTCTTCTGCATCGGCATGTCCAGACCCCAGATCGGAGCCACCCTCAAGGAACGGCAGATCAAGGGCGCCGAGATCATGGTGGTGCTCGACGTCTCCAACTCCATGCTGGCCGAGGACTACTCTCCCAACCGTCTGGAGCGGGCCAAGCTGGCCATCTCCAAGTTGGTGGACGAGTTGCAGGGCGACCGTATCGGCCTGATTATCTTCGCAGGCGAGTCATTCGTCCAGCTGCCGATCACCTCCGACTACGTATCGGCCAAGATTTTCCTCAACTCCATAACCACTGAGTCCGTGCCCGTGCAGGGCACCGCTCTGGGCGAGGCCATCAGGACTGCCATCCGCGGATTCACTTCGGAGAGCGAGCACAGCCGGGCCATCATCCTGATAACCGACGGCGAGAACCACGAGGACGACCCCGTGGCAGCCGCCCGTGATGCCGTGGATATGGGAGCGAGGGTATTCTGTATCGGAGTAGGCTCTCCCGAGGGCAAGCCGATTCCGATGGACGGCGGCCTGCTCAAGGACAAGGACGGCAATATAGTCGTGACCCGTCTGGACGAGCAGACTCTCCGGGACATCGCCTCCGCCGGACAGGGCCTCTACGTGAGGGCCGGCAACACCGAGTTCGGCCTCAATCCCGTCATCGACGAGATCCGCACCCTCCAGGACAAGGAGTTCCAGTCCGTAGTATTCGAAGAATTTGACGAACAGTATATGTACTTTTTTGCAATAGCACTGGTGTTCCTCCTGCTGGAGTTTTTCATGTCGGACACCCGTAACCGGAAAAGCCTCTTCGGACGCGGCGGGAAGGTCCTGACCGTGCTGGCTGCCCTTCTGGTGCTCTCTCCGGCCATCCTTTCGGCCCAGAGCGACCGCTCTGAGGTCCGCGCCGGCAACCGGGACTTCAAGAAGGGGCAGTACCGTGAGGCGGAGATAGACTACAAGCGGGCCCTGATTGCCGACTCAGCCTCGGTCACGGCCAAGTACAATCTGGGCAATGCCCTCTACAAGGCCGAAAGCTACAATGAGGCAGAACTGTACTTCAAGGATCTGGGCGACACTCTTAAAAACCTGTCGAAGTCCAAGGCCTCGGACTATTTCCACAACAGCGGCAACCTGGCTCTCAAGCAGAAGAAGTATCAGGAGGCCGTGGAGGCCTTCAAGGAGTCCCTGCGTCTGCAGCCGGATAATTTTGAGACCAAGTCCAATCTGGCCTATGCCCAGAAGATGCTGAAGGACCAGCAGCAACAGCAGCAGAATCAGCAGAACCAGCAGAACCAGCAGAACCAGCAGAACCAGCAGAATCAGCAGAATCAGCAGAATCAGCAGAATCAGGACCAGCAGCAGAACAACGATCAGAACCAGGATCAGCAACAGAACGACAATCAGCAGCAACAGCAGCAGCAGAATCAGCCGCAGATCTCCCCTCAGGCCGCGCAGCAGATGCTCCAGGCCATAGAGGACAAGGAAAAGCAGACCCAGGATAAGGTCAAGAAGGCAAAGGCTCTGCAGCAGAAATCTAAAGAGAAGGAGAAAAATTGGTAAAATGATAAAGGGATTGTACAGAGTATTCGGCAGAACGGCGGCGGCAGCGGCACTGACGCTGCTGTGCGTGCTGACAGCGTCGGCCCAGAACAGCTTCACGGCGGACGCTCCGGCGGTGGTCTCCACCGACGAGATATTCAGGGTGGTCTTCACGGCCACATACGAAGGCGGCAAGGTGTCGGACTTCGTGCCCCCGTCCTTCGAGGGATTGGAGGTACTGGCCGGACCGGTGTCCTCCACATCGACCAGTTATCAGAACATCAACGGTCAGAGCTCAACTACCCATACCCGCAGCTACACCTATACGGTCAGGGCCATGCAGGAGGGCAAGGTGACGCTGGCCCCGGCCTCGGTGAAGATAGGCAAGGAGACCTACAGCACCGAGCCTCGGACGATAGAGGCCGTCAAGGGACAGGTGCCTGACCAGGGCTCTGCTGCTGCCGGAGGGCAGCGTCAGAGTGCCGGAGAGGACCTGATGCTGCGCATGAGCGTAAGCAAGACCAGGGCGGTGGTGGGCGAGCCTGTCATAGTGACCCTCAAGCTCTATGTGCAGTCGTCAGCCATCAGCGGCTTCGAGGACGTGCGCTTTCCGACCTTCGACGGGTTCTGGAGCCAGGAGATAGATGCTCCGCAGAATATCCAGTTTGTCCGCGAGAACTACAACGGCCAGATTTACAATTCAGCCCTCCTGCGCCGCTATATGCTTCTGCCGCAGCAGACTGGGGCCCTGACCATTGACCCTTCCGAACTGGTGTGCCTTCTCCAGGTACGGGCCGAGCAGACCGGGCCCCGCTCCATCTTCGACGACTTCTTCAGTTCCTACCAGACAATACGCAAGCGGGTGACCAGCGAGCCTGTGACCATCAATGTCTCGGCCCTGCCGGCCGGTGCCCCCGCCTCATTTACCGGAGGTGTGGGCTCGTTCAGGCTCAGTGCCGGATTTGACTCGGACAGTGTGGCCGCCCATGAGGCTACCTCCCTGAAGATTACCATATCCGGTACTGGCAACATCAATCTGGTGGACGCTCCGAAAGTTCAGCTTCCCGCTGACTTTGAGGCGTACGACGTGCGCAAGACCGAGAACATCTCTACTGGAGAATCGGGCTCCACCGGAACCCTTACCTTCGAGTATCCTTTCATTCCCAGGGCTCCCGGAGTATTTGACATAGATCCTGTGGAATTTACCTATTATGATATAGCGGCTGGACGCTACCGCACCCTCTCTTCCGGGCCACTGCGCCTGAAGGTGGGCGAGGGTACCCGCACCGACGCCGCCGTCATCCCCTCCGGGGTGAGCAAGCGGAGTGTCGAGAGCCTGGGTGAGGATATTCGCTTCATCTCCACCGTTCCGCGCCTGAAAAAAGCCGGACGGATGATGGTCGGCTCTCCTGCGATGCTCATTATACCGGTGGCGATAGTGCTGGCGGCCGCTGCCGTGTGGATTCTGCTGAGCCGCAGCATTGCCCGCCGGAGCGACGTGGCCGGCACCCGTAACCGCAAGGCCATGAAAGTGGCCCGGGCCCGTCTGAAGAACGCCTCCGCCTTCCTCAGACAGGGACTGTACAGTGCATTCTACGAGGAGCTGCATAAGGCCCTGCACGGATACATCTCCGACAAGCTGATGCTGCCCGTGGCCGACCTGACCCGCGAGAGGATAGGGGAGGAACTCCGTTCCCGCGGCAAGGACGAGGCTGTGATACAGGAACTGTACGATATACTGGATGCCTGTGAGTATGCCCGCTATGCTCCCGCTTCCGGCTCAGAGGCCATGGAGAAGCACTATCAGCAGGCGGTAAAAGTAATATCCCAAATCGAAAGTTGAGTATGAAGACGATGATAAGAATGATGACAGTAGTGCTGGTGCTGGCGGCCGCCGTGCTGCCGGCGGCTCAGGCCCAGGATGTGGACTCGCTCTGGGCTCAGGCAGTCAGCGACTATACGGAAGAGAACTACCAGGCGGCGCTGGACGGATTTGCCGCCATCGAGGAGGCCGGCTATGTGTCGCCGGCCCTGTACTACAATATGGGCAACTGCTGCTACAAGCTGGGACACCGTGTTGGCCTTTCCATACTTTATTACGAGAAGGCCCTGAAACTGGACCCCGCCTACGAGGATGCTGCGGTCAATCTGGAGATAGCCAGGGAGCAGACACTGGACCGGATAGAGGCCGTGCCGGAGTTCATTCTCCTGACCTGGTTCAAGGCTTTCCGCGATACCCTTTCCTCGGATGCCTGGGCATGGATAGCCCTGGCCCTGCTGCTGGCGGTGGCCGTCATGGTGCTGCTGTTCCGTTTCGGACGTTCCCTGGCCCTGCGCAAGACGGCATTTGCCCTGGCCGTAGTAGCCCTGGTCTTCATGGTGATCTCCACTGTATTTGCCTTCAATCTGCGTTCGGCCGTCGAGGACTCGGGCGAGGCGGTGGTGACCGTTCCGGTGAGCAGTGTCAAGAGTTCTCCAGGCTCTACCGACCAGTCTCTCTTCATCCTGCACGAGGGGACCAAGGTCTCGGTAGTGGACAGCCTCGGAAAGTGGTACCGCATAGAACTGTCGGACGGACGGCAGGGATGGCTGCAGGGCAATGATATTGAAACAATTTAAAACTATACAGCTATGACACTTATCAAATCTATCTCCGGTATCAGGGGTACCATCGGGGGCTCCTGCGGAGACTCGCTTACACCGCTCGACATTGTAAAATTCGTATCAGCATACAGCGCCATGCTGCACCGCAGCAAGGGTGACCGCCGCCTCAAGGTGGTGGTGGGACGTGATGCCCGTATCTCGGGCCCCATGGTGGACGAGATAGTCTGCGGAACCCTGAGAGCCTGCGGCATAGACGTGGTCAACGCCGGTCTGGCCTCCACTCCGACTGTGGAGATGGCCGTGGTCTTCGAGAAGGCCGACGGAGGTATCATCCTGACGGCTTCGCACAATCCCAAGCAGTGGAATGCCCTCAAGCTGCTCAATGAGCACGGGGAGTTCCTCAATGCCGCCGAGGGTGCGGAACTGGTTGAGATAGCCGACCGCGAGGGGTTCGAGTACTGCGATGTGGATTCTCTGGGCTCTTACGTGGAGAAGGACTTTACCGACGCGCATGTGCAGGCCGTCCTGGCCCATCCGCTGGTGGATACTGAGGGTATCCGCGCCCATGGCTTCAAGGTGGTGCTGGATGCCGTCAACTCGGTGGGCGGTATAGTGATGCCCCACCTGCTGGAGGCACTCGGAGTGGAGTGCGTGAAGCTCAACTGCGAGCCTACGGGACAGTTTGCCCACAATCCCGAGCCTCTGCCCTCGCATCTGACGGACCTGTGCTCCCGCGTGGCTTCCGAGAAAGCCGACCTGGGTATTGCGGTGGATCCGGACGTGGACCGTCTGGCACTGGTCTGCGAGGACGGCTCGTTCTTCGGAGAGGAGTACACTCTGGTGTCCGTGGCTGACTACGTGCTCTCACGCCGGCCCGGCCCTACAGTATCGAACCTGTCGTCTTCCCGTGCCCTGCGCGATGTGACCGAGGCTCATGGCTGCACCTATACAGCCTCTGCTGTGGGTGAGGTCAATGTGACTACCGAGATGAAGCGCACCGGTGCCGTCATCGGAGGCGAGGGCAACGGAGGAGTCATCGTGCCCGACCTGCACTACGGCCGCGACGCTCTTATAGGCACCGCTCTTTTCCTGAGCTCGCTCGTACGCTCCGGCAAGAAGGTGACCGAGGTACGCGCCGGTCTGCCCCAGTATGTGATATCCAAGAACCGCATCGAGCTTTCCGACCGCTCTCTGATAGAGAAGATACTGGAAGAGATAAAGAAACGCTATGCTTCCGAGCGTATCACCGACATCGACGGGGTGAAGATTGACTTCGACCGTGAAAAGATGTGGGTGCACCTGCGTAAGTCCAACACCGAGCCGATCATCCGCGTGTATTCGGAGGCTGCCGACGAGGCTTCTGCAGAGAAGGTAGCGGCCGAGGTGATGGATATCGCCAGAAAAATAATAGGATAGGGCGGTATGTTCTCATTCAGGACCACACCGCTCGACCGTCAGGAGGATCTGGTGCTGCGCCGGGGGTCCCTGGCCGTGCTGTGCAATCAGTCGGCCTGGGACCCGGAGCGGCAGGAGTATCTCTTCGAGAGCCTGTACCGCAACGGGAGGCTGCGCAAGGTGCTTTTCCCTGCGGACGGCATCTTCGGAGAGAAACCCGACAGGTCGCTGGGCGAGGCCCCCGTGTACGCCTCCCTGGGACTGGACGACTGCCTGTTCGTGCCTCTGCACACCGGTCCTTCCGGAGAGCTTGTCATGGATGCCGGGGTGCTGGAGGATGTGGACGCCCTCATCATCGAGTATCAGGATACGGGCTCGAGGTATGATTCCCTGACAGCCCTTCTCTACGAGATATTTCAGCTGATACATCACAGCGGACTGTCTCTGTCGGTCTACATTCTCGACAGGGAGAATATCTGCGGACGCTCGGTGGAGGGAACGACCCTGTGTCCCGGCAGTTCGGAAGCTGCGGGCATAGAGGGCATCCCTCACCGGCACGGTCTTACGCTGGGAGAACTGGCCAACCTCTTCTATTCCGAGATAGGAGCCAGGTTCCCCCTGCACATTATCTCGTATATGGTTCGCCCCGCCACCCAGTACCTGATGCCGTGGAGTATCCCGCCGCGTCAGGATGTGCCGGGACTGTTCACTTCCAATTTCTATTGCGGCATGGTCCTCCTGTCGGGTACCGACCTGAGCTTCGGGGAGGGTACGGCGCGTCCCTACGAGCTGTTCGGCGCTCCCTACATGGACCGGTATCTGAGGGAGGGAAATGACCTCGGAGGTCTGTCCGACACCGGAGTGTTCCTCCGCCGGACTGTGTTCTCGCCCCGCTTCGGCCGCTGGAAGGACCGGAACTGCTACGGTTTCCAGATGCTCCCCCGTCCCGGCGTTCCCTATCATTCGGTGGCCCATGCCCTGCGTATCATGCGCCGGCTTGTGGAGGACGGGACAGGAGTGGATATCTCGGGGCTTCCGGCAGTGCTCGGAGACGAGGTCATGACCGCCTATGTCACCGGCGGCATTTCCTGGAGCGGGCTTTTCGAGCATATCAAGGTAGAGGAACAGAAGTGGATCCGCAAGGCCCGCCGCTATATGCTCTACGACGACCAGCTGACGAGGGTGAAAAATCCAGGAGTCTGAATATGACGCGGAAAAATTTGGGAGTCAGAGAAATTATACATACTTTTGCGGTCCGAATTTGATTAGACAATTTATAAACACTCAAACACGATGAAAAAAGGTATACATCCCGAATCCTACCGTCTTGTAGCTTTCAAGGATATGTCCAATGAGCATGTGTTCATCACCCGCTCCTGTGTCAACACCAGGGAGACCATCGACATCGAGGGCGTGACCTATCCCCTCGTAAAGGTCGAGATTTCCAACACCTCCCATCCTTTCTATACAGGAAAGATGAAACTCGTCGACACCGCCGGCCGCGTGGACAAATTCTACCAGCGCTACAAGAACCGCCAGAAGTAATCCCGTACCCGCTCCCGCAGACGCAGACGGGCGGAGAACTTCTCCAACAATATCGATTCCGACAGACACCCCTCCGGTTGGCTGTCGGAATTTTTTATGTTATTTCCCGACCATCTCCTTGTCGATGCGCAGCTCGGCGCAGACGGTGAGGTTGCCGATAGATTCGAGGGTGAGGTAGATGAAGCGGTTGTCGATCTTGGTGACGCGGCCGGTACGTTTCTCGAAGGGACCTCCGAGGATGCGTACCATGTCGCCCTCCGAGATGATGCGGCTCTGGTCGACCACTATGAGGAACTTGTGGATCTCCTCGATCTCTGTGTCCCGGATCACAGCCGGCTCGCCGCAGTAGTAGACGGGACATGCCACCCCCTCTACCGAGGCGAATTTGCTGAGCTGGGCCCTGGTACAGTGTATGAATACGTAGGAGCGGTACAGGGGGACCTCCACTGTCTTGACCCGGTCGGACCACTTGCGCTTCTCCCGGTACAGGGGCAGGAACACTTCCGCGCCCATGAGTGTGAGCCGCCGCTCCACGGCTTTCTCGGCCCTGGAGGCGGTGTACAGCACGTACCATCTTACGGGCTGGGACTTGAGCACTCTGGGTGCAGGGGTGTCCTGACTCATTTGAGAGAGGGTACTAGGTCCAGGAACCTGCGCATGCCGGCTGTCGCCACGTCCTGAATCTGGGTGTAATACTTGCAGCCTACGTGGATGGGTTTGGGGTCCACCAGGTAGAGGGGCACTCCGTGACGCACGTAGTTGACCAGTCCGGCAGCCGGATAGACTACCAGCGATGTGCCGATGACCAGCAGTATGTCGCACTCCGACACTATCTCCGCGGCAGGCTCGATCATGGGGACGGCCTCTCCGAACCAGACGATGTCCGGCCGGAGCTGCTCGCCCCTGTCGTCGAGGTCCCCGAGGTGTATGTCGCTGTAGCCTATATCGTAGACGGGCTTGGGCGACTTCTCGCCGCGGGCCTTGGTGATTTCCCCGTGAAGGTGGATGACCTTGGAGGAGCCGGCCCGCTCGTGGAGGTTGTCTATGTTCTGTGTTATGACAGTGACGTCGAAGTCCTTCTCCAGGGCGGCGATGATGCGGTGGGCCTCATTGGGCTGCCGTGTCCGTATGTCCCGGCGGCGTGCATTGTAGAAGTCCAGAACCAGGCCGGGGTTGCGGTACCAGCCCTCGATGGAGGCCACTTCCTCCACCGGGTACTGTTCCCACATTCCGTCCGAGTCGCGGAAGGTGTTGATTCCGCTTTCCTTGCTCACTCCTGCTCCGGAGAGTACTGCCAGTTTCTTCATGTCTGCTCTATTGTCTGTATGTTTTTCCTGTCTTGAAGTAGAACCTGTCCAGCCATACCTTGAATATAGGGTCTATGATATGCGGAATGTCCTGTGCGTCGAAGACCACTACCTCTTTCTTTGTGAGCGCCTCTTTCAGGCGATGGACATTTGCCGATGAGTTGAGGTGATAGGTGTTGATGGTGGAAGTGGCGCTTACCTTGGTCACTCCGTCGAAGATGGCTCTCAACAGATAGACCTGGTAGCGGCTCAGCCCGTCGGTTATGTCCTGGAATCTGGGGGTGTGGGCATATAGCAGCGAGTCTATGGCCTCTTCCAGAAGGCTGTCGGTCAGGTATCCCTTGGTGAGGTTGAAACAGCTGTTGGCTATCTGCCAGATATACCAGGGATGTCCGTCGGTGATACTGTATATGCGTTCGGTCTGGTACTGTTCCACTACTCTTCCTACACGCAGGAAGGTCTTGATTATATGCTCTGATATCAGATTCTCGTCAATGGGGGACAGGGGAACCCTCTCGTAGAGGCGGTAGAAGTATTTCTTCTCTTCGAATATGTATTTCATGGCATTGATCTTGGAACCTGATACTATGTATGCAGGTCCGTCCTGTTTCTGCCATTCCTTTTCCAAAGTGCGGATCAGTCTGTCGCAGCCGTCAAGCCTGAGCAGGTTCTGGAACTCGTCGATGCATACTATAGGTCTTGGGGATGCCGGCAAGGATAAGATGTCTTCAAGAATTCGTGAACAATCCTCAGTGTCGATGGTGTTGAGGAGACTGATGCGGAAGATACGGTACCCGGAATCATGCTCGTAACGGCTCAGAGCCGCGTTGATGAGGGACTGTTTCCCGGTACGGGGAGGCTCGTAGATGACGGCATGTCTGCCATCTGCGATAATGGATACGAGCTGGCTGACGTCCTTTTTCCTTGAGAGAAAGTCGCTGCCAGTGGCGATGGTGTTGTGTGTAAATGGGGATTCCATGTTGTCATCTTAGTTTTTCGCGGGAGCAAATTTATGAAAAAAGTAAGTTTTTTGATTTTAATTTGTGAAAAATAGTGAAAAGTATTATTTTTGCACTCCTAAAAACAATGATGTAGGTTGCTAAGCTATTGGAAAAGAGCTGCTTGCAAGTACAGCAGCCGCTTACTGCCGCTAACTTTTAAAATAGATTCAATTAAATGTACGCAATTGTAGACATTGCAGGACAGCAGATGAAAGTGGAGAAGGGCAAAAAGCTCTTCGTTGCCCGCCTCGAGGGCGAGAAGGGTGCTTCTCTCGATTTCACCAAAGTGCTTCTGACCGATGACAACGGTTCGGTCAAGGTAGGAACTCCTTATGTAGACGGAGTTAATGTAAAGGCCACTATCGTGGATCATGTAAAGGCTGACAAAGTTCTGGTCTTCAAGAAGAGACGTCGTAAAGGCTATCAGAAGCTGAACGGTCACCGCCAGTGTTTAACCCAGATTCTCATCGAAGAGATCGCTTAATGTAATAGGAGGAAATACTTATGGCTCACAAAAAAGGTGTCGGTAGTTCTAAGAACGGTCGTGAATCACATAGCAAACGACTTGGACTGAAGCTTTTCGGCGGCCAGATGGCCAAGGCCGGCAACATCCTCGTACGTCAGAGGGGAACAGTCCACTATCCCGGTAAGAACGTAGGTATGGGCAAGGACCATACTCTGTATGCTCTCGTGGACGGAGTGGTGACATTCCGCAAGACCAGGGAGAACAAGTCCTTCGTATCCGTACTGCCTCCTGTGGCCGAGTAATCATCAGGCCATAAAAGATGTGAAATAAGGTTCCGGTGGATAATACGTCCATCGGAACTTTTTGTATATTTGCATCCGTTTTTAAAACGCAGATACAGATGTTGACTCTTAAACTTTTGAGGGAACAGCCTGAATTCGTAGTGGAAAGGCTGGCAGTCAAGAATTTTGACGCTTCTAAAATCGTAGAACAGATACTGGCACAGGACAGCCGCCGCCGCTCCTGCCAGACAGAGCTTGACGCGGCCCTTTCGGTGCAGAAAGCCAAGGCCAAGGAGATAGGCAAGCTCATGCAGCAGGGACTCAAGGATGAGGCCGAGGCTGCCAAGAAGGAAGTGGCCGCCATGAAGGAGAAGTCCAAAAAGCTGGAGGCCGAGATGGAAGAGTGCCAGCTCAGGCAGAACGAGCTGCTGGTGCTGCTGCCCAACCTGCCTGACAAGGTGGTTCCCGCCGGCAAGAACGCTGATGACAATGTGGTGGTACGTATGGGCGGGGATGTCCCCGAACTGCCGGAGACAGCGCTTCCCCACTGGGAACTGGCCACCAAGTACGACATAATAGATTTTGATCTGGGCGTGAAGCTTACCGGTGCCGGATTCCCAGTCTATAAGGGAAAGGGCGCCAGGCTTCAGAGAGCCCTCATCCAGTATTTTCTGGATTTCAATACCAAAGCCGGATATCTGGAGATAGAGCCGCCTGTGCTTGTCAACGAGGCTTCCGGATTTGCTACCGGGCAGCTGCCCGACAAGGAGGGTCAGATGTACTTCGCCTCTCAGGACAAGTTCTATCTGGTGCCCACGGCTGAGGTGCCTGTTACAAATATCTACCGGGACATGATTCTTTCCGAGGCCGACTTCCCCGTTAAGATGACGGCTTATACCCCCTGCTTCCGCCGCGAGGCCGGCTCCTACGGCAAGGACGTAAGAGGTCTGAACCGCCTGCACCAGTTCGATAAGGTGGAGATCGTCCAGCTTACCCTTCCGGAGGATTCGGACCGTGCCCTGAACGAGATGGTTCTCCATGTGGAGAGGCTGGTAAGCTCGCTGGAACTGCCCTACCGCATAGTCCGTCTCTGCGGAGGTGACATGAGTTTCACGTCAGCCATCACCTACGATTTCGAGGTGTATTCCGCTGCTCAGGGAAGATGGCTGGAGGTCAGCTCGGTGTCCAATTTCAAGTCCTATCAGGCCAACCGCCTCAAGCTCCGTTATAAGGATGCCGAGGGACATATCCAGCTTGCCCATACCCTCAACGGCAGTTCTCTGGCCCTGCCCCGCATAGTGGCCGCCCTGCTTGAGAACAACCAGACTCCCGACGGTATCACCGTACCGAAGGTGCTGCACGAGTATACCCGCTTCTTCCGCATCGACTGACAGACGGATGGAAGATCGGCAGAGAGTGATATTGGGAATTGACCCCGGCACCATGATTCTCGGGTACGGGGTCATTCTCATTGACAGACGTAAGGTCCATTTCGTGGACATGGGTGTGGTGGACCTGAGGAGGGAGAAGGACAGCTTTGCCAAGCTTAATACCATATTTACCGAGGTCAGCGGGATTATCGGGCGTTACAGTCCCGACGATGTCGCGGTGGAGGCTCCGTTCTACGGCAAGAACCCCCAGGTCATGCTCAAGCTGGGCAGGGCTCAGGGTGCGGCGATATCGGCCGCGATAGCCCACAACCTGCCTATCTTCGAGTATGCCCCGCGCAAGGTCAAGATGGCGGTGACGGGGCAGGGCGGGGCGTCGAAGGAACAGGTGGCCCTGATCCTGTCCAGGACACTGAGGACGGAGTTCCAGCCCAAGTTCCTGGACGCTACGGACGCCCTTGCCATAGCGATGTGCCACTTCTATCAGCTGGTCAATCCGCTGGCGGATACAGCCACGTCAACCAACTGGGAGAAGTTCATCAAGGCCCATCCGGACAGAGTAAAATGACATGAAAATAACATCGGCCTGTGATTAAACTATCGTCTGACGCATTTGTCAAAAGAGCATTGAAATTCGACTCAAACCATTTGAACAGGCGATGACGCGCACATGTATCCTATTGACTGTTCTCCTCGCACTCCTTTCGGCGGGGAGTCTATCAGCCCAGAACCAGAAGAAAGGAAGTTATTCTCTTAAAGTCCAGCTTACCGACTCGATATCGCGGGAACCGGTATCTTTCGCCACAATTTACGTCTCGAAGGACGGAAGTACGGAGAATGCCTGGTATTCCATGACCGACGGTGACGGAAAAGGTGTCATCTCCGATGTGCCTGCGGGAAAGTACGTCTTCGTGGCGGACCTCATGGGTTACTATAGACTGACCCGTACCGTAGAGCTCAAGCAGAGCGTGACCGATCTCGGCGAGATGATGATGAACAAGGATGTCACCATGCTGGACGAGGTGGTGGTCTCCGCAGTCGGCAACCAGGTGGTGGTCAAGAAAGACACGGTGGAGTATACCGCGTCCCTCTTCAAGACCACTGACAATGACATGCTGGAGGACCTCCTGAAGAAACTCCCCGGAGTGGAGGTGGACAGCGACGGAGGTATCACATATCAGGGTGAGACCATCAACAAGATCATGATTGACGGCAAGGAGTTCTTCCTGGATGACCCTTCTCTGGCCTCCAAGAACATCCCTGCGAAAATTATCAATAAGATAAAGGTAGTGGACAAGAAGTCCGACCAGGCGGAGTTCACCGGTATCGACGACGGTGAGGAAGAGAAGGTCATCGACCTGAGTGTCAAGCCGGGACTGCTGGATGCATGGTTCGGCAATGTGACGGCCGGCGGCGGACACGACCTTCAGACAGATGAGCACGATGCCCGCTATCAGGCATCCGGAATGGTCGGCCGTTTCACCGAAAACAACCAGATCAGTGTCATCCTCAACGGAAACAACACCAATAACCGAGGTTTCAACGATATGACCAGCGAGATGAGCGGTGGTATGCGCGGACGCGGTTTCGGCAGCAACCGAGGCGGAATCATGACGTCATGGATGGCAGGAGTAAACGCTAATATGAATCTCGGCGGGGACAGGGACCGCGAGCTGGGGGCCAACTATCTTTACAACGGTTCGATACGCGATGTGGAGGAGCGCAGCAGCCGTACTACCTTCCTCAATGACAGCGTCAGCCAGCATACGGCCAACAACGAGGTCAGCCGTTTCTTCAGCGACGGACACCGCGGAGGACTGGAGATAGACTATAAGTTCAATGACAAGACATCGCTGCTCTTCCGTCCCAGGTTCAACTACGGGACGTCCCGGTACGAGGAAAACAGCGAGTACAGCACCGACAACACCAGTACCGGCAAGGTCAATGACGGTGTCAGCACCTCCAACTCCGAGGGAGTCTCCTGGAGGACCAACGGCCGGCTGCTGTACCGCCAGAAA
>ULLI01003565.1_pt1 | contig 14033 bp, 13 predicted proteins | sample 1951351 | NCBI WGS metagenome assembly ULLI01 (sample SAMEA4835520, study PRJEB28245) | human gut metagenome | biome: gut microbiome; material: fecal sample | place: Denmark | collected 2008 | reverse complement strand
ACTGCAGGTGTAATGACTGCAGCTGATAAGACTAACTTGGATAATACGGTACAGGGGTTGGCAAATGAGATTACCAATAGAACTAATGCTATCAATGCTCTTCGTACAGAATTGAAAACTTACGTTGACGATTTGATTGCTGATACTGGTTCAGATGTAACTGCATTAGAAACTAAGGTAAATAATCACATTGCCAATAAATCTAATCCTCATGCAGTTACTAAAACTCAGGTTGGATTGGGTAATGTTAATAATACTTCCGATGCTAATAAGCCCGTATCTACTGCTCAAGCTACTGCTATTGCTGATGCTAAGGCTGCAGGTACTGCTGCTCAGACTTCTATCAATAGCCATGCTGGTAGAAAAGATAATCCTCACGTAGTAACTAGAGCTCAATTGAGTTTGGCAACTACCGACCAGGTAGTATTTGCTAAGACTACTGCTCCTTCCGGTTTCTGGAAAGAGTCTTCAGATATTCGACTCAAAGGTAACATTAAAGATTTGAATCATACTCTGGACCAAATTTGCCAGATACCTACTAAGTCCTTTACTATGATTGGTAAGGAGGATGAGGGAACTATTGCTCAGAACCTCGAAGGCTTAGGATTTGGTAAATATGTGGAAGAAGTTCCAGTAGAGAAATCTACGGTACCTAATCCAGAGGAATTCGAAACCTTGGAAATCAACGGAGAAGAATACGTACTCGTAAAACAAGTTAAATATCACAAGATGTCAACCTTGGCAATCGAGGGTGTTAAACTTCTCTATGATGAAATCAAGGCTTTGAAGGCAGAGATTCAGGAACTTAAAAACAAATAAATCTTATGGGAGAGATAGCAACCTGGAGTGCTGTCAAAAGTAAAGTAGGCCTTGGTAAGGATGGCAATGACTGTCCTACCAAGGCTGAATTGTTAGCACTCTCCCCTACAGGAACAGGGGAAAATTATGTGGGGTTGGAACTATCCAATGCCGGTTCCTATGGAAATAACGAAACAGTAAAGTTAGAGGATATTCATAAGGTAACTTATAAGTATACTTTTACAGCTATAAATACTTCCTTTACTTTTCCTGCCATAGGTGGAGAATCAACCCCTGCTAGAATAGGTTTAACTTCAACTAAACAAAAGTATTGGGATGGGGTAGCTCAAGGCTCTTCGGTAACAGTGGGTCATACCGGAACAACTTTACCAGATTGGTTAAAGGAGTCTACTGATACTATGGGGTTTATTGCTACCGAAAATTTAGCTCTATCTTCAAGAGCTCATACTAGAACTTATACTCAAGATGAATCTGGTAAAACCGTTTCTGCTACCTTCACTCAGGCAGCAGCCTCTCAATCTTGGAGTTATGGTTGGAGTGTAACACCTACTTCTATGTCTTTTGGGGCTACTGGAGGTACCAAAACCTTTTCAGTTACTTCTTACAAGCAAGAATTAAGAAATGGGCATAATTATGGTAACCAAATAGCTTTAACTTATACTAGAGCCAACTCTGGTAGCGTATCCGGAAGTGGTACTTCTGTAACTATGGGTAATCATACTTCTACCAGTACACGAAGTGGTACGGTAATCTTAACCCAAGCTGAAACTAATAAGAAGGCAACTATTAGTTGTTCTCAATCTGCAGGTTATAGGACTTACAGTGAAATCACTGCCAGTGGAGGAAGTGTATCCGATATACCTGCAAGTGGAGGAAGTAGAAGTTCATTCTCAATTATGCCATCATATTTTCAGACTTGGGGATGGAATGGTTCTACAACTGGAGGTGGCACAATTACAAGCGGTGCTAGCATTAGTTATGGTACTGCAGTTAGTGCAGGTTCTTTGGGTACTACCGTTAAATCTAGAACCAAGGTAGGAACCCTTACTGGTACCTTATCACTAAATGGTAAAACCAAATCTGTAAGTGTACCAGTATACCAGGCAGCAAACGAACTTACTGGGTATACCTATGGCTCTTGGAGTGTAAGCTTAAGGGCAAGTTCTTATACCATCGGTAATACCGGAGGTAGTGTAACTTTGTACCCAAGCGCTAGTAGACCCAGGTATGCTAATTATACTTCTGGTTCAAATACAAGAGATGGTTCGGATAGTGCTACTCCAAGTTTAAGTACTAATGGTACTTCAGGATTTAGTCTATCTGGTACTACACTTAGTGCTTCTGAGAATACCAGTACTGGTAGTAGGTCCATTAGAGTTATTGCTTCTTATGGAGGTGCTTCCGATTATGTGGATATCACTCAGGGTGGTGCAAGTGTATTTTATAATTATTATTTTAATTGGGGGAGTGCTCCTGGAAGTCAGACTTCTAAATCTATTACTCATCCAGCTTTGGGAAAAACTGAAGAGGTTCCATTCATCTCTTATAAAAAGAAAGTGATAAATGGTACAGAAACCTCTGATATATATCCGGTAGGAGCAAGTCGAAATGTACCGAGTTGGACTATTGTTAATATAGTAGATAATGGACTCTCAGTTAAAACTTATGAGAACACTGCTGAATCCTCAAGGTCTGCTACAGTAACGGTAACTCAATCAGAATCCGGTAAGGAGATAACACTTAATATTAACCAGAGTGCTGCAACTATAACCTATGAGTATGTATTCGAAATTGCACAGGTTTAATTACAACACTAGAACATTTTTATATGAGATAGTTAATTTTATTTATTAATTTCTAAATCCAAAACATTATGGGAGTAGAAGTAAAAGGTGCTGGCGATGGCGTTGTAATTTAAAATACCAAGATGATTAAAGGAGTGCATCTGTTTTTAGGTGTACTCCTTTTTTTCGTTTTAACTCATTAAACTAAGGAATTATGGAACAAGAACAACTCACCGAATTCAAGATACAATTAGCTCTACCTGCTCCCAATATAGAGATTGCACAAGAAGTAGCAAACAAAGCTCAGGTACTCATAAATCAATTTGGATACTATCAATTCTTAAACCTGGTAGACTTCATGCAAAGGAATCCAGGTGTAGTTTCATTTGGTTTAAACTTAATTAATAAAAGATGATTATGGACGAAAGAACATTGATTTTCCAAAAGGTACAGAAAGGTGAAATGATTTTCACATTAGAAAAAGACAGACGGTCTGGTTATCCTATTTTTGATACAGCAAGAATCGTAAAGGTAGGAGAAAGTAAACCAATGGCCTCTGGTGCTAAAGACGGCTTTGTTAACAGTGTCGAATTGGTAATCCAAGATTCGGTATCACAACTCACCGTATACTTGCCATCACAATCTGATGAAGGTATTTATAATGGTGTATATTATACTACCGATGTAGTGAATATAATTAATGAGGTTACTATGCAGAAACATAATGCCTTGAATATACTTAACAATCGACCAAAGTTTGAGGCAATTGTTTCTGAATGCGATAACATTCTCAATTCAATTAACCAATCACCTTCTGCTCCAAGTAAACCTGCTCCAGGGTTTGAGGAGTTCCGTCAATACATGGACCAACGAATATCCACTCAAGAGACTCTGTTACAGAGAATTGCTCAGGAGCTGGGATTGGATAAACCTAAACAACAGTAAGAATTATGCCAAGTAAGTCGGTTAATATTACACTATCGACTCCAGTTGGCCCTCTAGAAATATACGTAGATAAACGAGAACAAGCTCGTGCAGAAAGGTTGATTGCCAAAACTCCAAGTATCTTAACCGAAGGCTATGCGAAAGGTACAGAAAAGTTTGGTAATCAACTTCTTCGTATAGTAAGACGAAGTTTGAATACGGGTGTTCCCCCAAGAGGTTCAGGAGTATCATGGCCACCACATGCTCCTGGTACCCTAAAGAAATATGGGGACCATACCATGTTAAATCTTACGGGGCAATATGCTCGTTCAGTTACTTTGGTAAAAGGTAAGAAAAGAACTTTCGTCGGATTGCCAATTGGAATCAAGAAGATTACCTATACGGGTAAGACTTCAAGAAAGACTTTGAATCAGATAGCTATCATGTTAGAGTATGGTAGTAGAGATGGTAATTTACCACCTCGTCCTCTTTGGAATCCTGCATTTAAGGCTGCTGGTGGAAAAGCTGCCTTACAAAAGGAAATACGTAATGAAATTAGAAAAGAAATAAGGAGGGTTATATAATGGCAGCAGATTTCGAAATATCATCCTTATCCGGAACTGGTACTGCAACTATTAGGGTAAAGCCTAAGGCAGTAAACGAAGACATGAATAATATAAAAGAGCAGGTTCTCAAGGTAGTAGTTCAGGGTGTAGAAAGGGAAGTAATTCTGGTACAAAAGGCCGCTCCTAAAATAGTAGAGACCTGGGGAACTTATTTTAGTATCACTCCAGAAACTACTTCCCATACTTTCGATGGTACTAAAGGGGGTGAGACCCTAGAAATAGGTGTATACAGTTACCAACAGAAGTTTATCAATAATAAGCCTCAAGATGAATATCGTGCTGTAGATTGGAAAGTTGAAAGCTCCTCAGATTGGTTAGAGGTAACCCAAGAAATTGGAGAAGCTAATGCCGCAGGTAAGCTTACTATCAAAACTAAATCTACTAATCAAGAACATAACCCCAGTAACTATGACCCCTTGGAAAGAACTGCTATAGTTAAGATTATCTCACAGCAAGAACCTAACACTGAGATAGTTTTAAATATAACTCAATCTCCAGGTACTAAAACTACTAAGTATGGCTTTGAACCAACCCCGAATATACCATTCCCAAATATTGGTCAAAATACTAGTACTGCTCAGATTAGTAATGTAAAGGGTTATCAGTACTACCTTATCAACGGTATTCAAGTTGCTAAATTTATAAAACAATTTAAGATAACCGATATAAGTAAGACAATAGAGGGTCAATTCCCTGGAGGTATTGGTTCAGAACCAATACCCTTTAAAGTATGGCTTACCGATTATCCTTCAAATATTGCTACTCAATGGGTTAGTGAATTAAATTGTGTTGGTCATTTACAAACCATAATGAGTGGTTTTGGAGGTATTCAGGTAATTTATAATGGGTATATTAATGACAATGGCAATCAAAGTGTTCAATTAAATATTAGATTAGGACTTTAATGGTAAACTCAGAAGAAATAGTAGAAAGAACTTTTTATATCTCTCTACTTAGTACAATGTTGGAAATGGGTCTTACCTTAAACCCAGAAGACTTCTTACCTTTGTCTCAAGAAAACGAAAAAAGATTTCAAGAGGCAATCAAAGGTATGAAGAAGTTCATACCTCTTTTTGGTATAGGGAATAATCAAGTAAAAGGCCCAAAGACTCTCCCAAGAATAACCATAGAACTACAGGGTTATTATTCGGGGGATATTGGTGTGAATAAATACATCATTGGTGATAAACTTGAGGATGGTAATTACCAAGCTTCAGAGTTTCCTTATGAAACAAAAGATATTACCATAGATGTACATCTAGTTTCTCAAACACAAGCAGATATGAGGTTGCTACATACAATCTTATATACTGGCTTACCTGCTAGAGGATACGTGAGACCATACTTCAATGACTTAGAGGAATGGGAAAAGGGCAGGCTTGCTCCCACCGGAAACCTATTCATTGAGATTGGTAATTATTATGACCATCCAGATGTAGAACATGGTATACTTGAGAAGGTATACACTTATGTATGTAAAGACGGTATTCTTCCAGAAAAAGCTTTGGGAGAAGGTACACTTACACCTATCAAGGATATCTCAGTTCTCATTGGATTGTTAGAACAAAACGAAAATGAGATGCTAGAGTTAAAAGTACCTAAGGTATAGGTACAATACTCTAGGGTATAAATTAAACGAGTAATTAACTTTAATCACAATAGAATTATGCCAACTTCACCTCATGTTGATTTTAAGTTTAAGAACAACAATGTTCTTCAAACTACTCCCATGTTAGGAGTTTCTTGTGTATTGGCTAGAACTACTAAAGGTCCATACGATGACCCTTCAGAAATCATCTCTACATTCTCTCAGTTCCAAAGAATCTATGGTTCTGAAATTGTACCCGATGGTTCTGTATCAAATATCGAAAAGGCTTTGCAAGGTGGTTCTAAGCTTCGTGTTATTCGAGTACTTGGCAAAGGAGCTACTCAAGGTACAGTAACTGCTTCTCAGGCTGCGGCAAGAAAAGCTAAAGATTCAGAAGATGGGATTTCAGTTGCTTCTGCTGTACCCGACTCGGCTAAACCCTCTGCTCTGATTACTTTCAAATCAGGTAGTACTACCTATAGTTTTGGATTAGTAACCAAGGGATATGGAGATCCAATTGGTAGTGCAAATACTTTCCAGGTTGGTTTTTATAAGCAAGCTAATACCTTGTATTATAAAATATATTCAGCTAATGGGCAAGTACTTGAACAGGGACCAGTAATAACCTACAAAACTGCCGATGATAACAATAATACTTCGGTAGATTACCTTGCTCTTAGTGCATTTGCTAAGAACTCGGAATATATTAAGCCGGTAATTACTGCAGGTTCCTCTTTTGAAAACCTAATTAAGTGGCTTACCGATGATATTGATGGTACTAAGAATGCTATCACTATTACCGTGGGAGATGCTGCACCCTCCGAAACAGAGAAACTGTTTAATGGTACTATCGGTAGTGCAGGTTCCACTCCAACTGCCGAAGAATGGATTACTTCCTTGGATTTGGTAAAAGATTACACCGACTTCTACCAATTATTTATTTCACATATCTCTCAACACCTTACTACCGATTCAGATGTACTCAAGGTATATAAGGCTGCTGCAGATATGGCAAAGGAATTGATGGAATGGGTACTGTATATCGAAGTTCCCAAACATTTAACCCATTATACTCAAGGTACTCAGGCAAGAGATTACAAAGCTCAGGTAACTTGGGTACAGACTTGCCTTGGTACTGTAGGTAACTCTAAGTACATTGCCTACTTTGGTGGTGGACTTAAGTACTACAACGAAAACGGTAATCTTCAGGATTCCGATGTAGTGGGTACTATTGTTGGTTTGGGAGATGCCTCTGCTACTCAATATGGTCCTTGGAAATCCTTTGCTGGTATGAACCGAGGGGTTATTGGAGATGCAGTTGGTCCAGTATGCCCCAACTATGGTTCTCCTTCTCGATATAACGAACTGAACACTCTTGCTCAGAATTATATCAATGAGATGGTAATCAAAGATACTCCAGATGCAGGTAAGCAAACCATGCTATGGCATTGCTTCTCTTCTCAAGTGAAACAGGATTCTGAAAGATTCCTTTCAATCGTAAGACTGAACCTTTACCTGAAGAAGTTCCTTCGCCCGGTACTCAACAAATATATCGAAGAACCAAACGTTTGGAGTACTTGGAAGAGAATCTGGTTGGAGGTTAAACCTACACTGGATTCATTGGTAGATGAAGATGCCATGACCGAGTATACCTGGATGGGTGACCAAGATGCAACTTCTTGGGATGACCTTTCAATTAATACCGAGGCAGATGCCCGTCAAGGTAAGTACCGTGCTATCCTTAAGTATAAGGATGTAGTTCCTATGCAAGAAGTAACTATGGAGATTGTAATTGATGCGGCATCCAAATCTGTATCAATCGTAGAAACAAGTAATAACCTATAAACATATAACGATGGGAGCAAAAGTAAAAAACCCACGGAAGAAATTCTTGTGGAGCATCATGTTCCCCAAACACCCTATCAATACTTATCTGTTTCAAAGTTGTACTTTGCCGGATATTGAGATTGACCAGGTTGCTCATGGGGACGTCAATAGAGACGTTAAAACTGCAGGTAGGGTTACTATAGGTAATCTTATCGTAGAGAAACTTATGACTACTGCAGGTTCCGATACATGGCTTCATGATTGGCTATACTCTTGCCAGGACCACATAGTTGGTGGTGGTTTAGTACCAAGCCAATACTGGGAAACGGCAATTGTAAACGAACTTGCCGAAGATGGAGTCTCAGTTCTTAATACCCATGTCTTCGAAGAGGTATGGCCATGTAAGATTACCGGCTTAGACTTGGACAGAATGGCTTCAGAGAATACCATTGAGTCCATAGAGTTCTCAGTTGGTACTGCAGATAAATACTAATTCCTTAGTCTATTTTCACTAAGATTCGGTGGAGGGGTGGGATTCCTGTGATAGGAGCTCACCCCTTTCTTGTTGTTATAAGGAGTACTATGAACATATGTAAACATTAAAAATAACAGTTATGGAATTTAGAACATTTAGATTTACCGGACCCTCTGGTTACGAATATGAAATCAGAGAACAGAATGGTGCTGATGAGGATATCCTCAGTAACCTTTCAGACATGAAGACTTTGATGAACCTTACCAAGTTCATTGCAGCAATTGTAATTAGAACTACGGCTACACCCAATGGGAAATTAACCATAGATGATGCCCTTAACTTACCGGTCAATGACCGCTATGCTATTATCTTTAATTCTCGTATCTTCTCTTTGGGGGATGAGGTAGAATTTGAATATGATTGGGGCAAAGAGAATGGAGGTAAAGTTACTTATGGCCAAGACCTTCATGAGTTCCTTTTCGATTACGGTACTGCTCCAACTGAGGATGATTTGAATCAAAAGCCCGATGCTATCCCTTATTATCCAGAGGGAGTTAGATTGATAAACCATGAATACACTCTTTCATCTGGCAAGAGAATTAAATTCGATTGTATGACTGGTAAGGGAGAACAAGAGTTCATGAAGTTGCCATTGGATAAGCAAACTAAGAATGCTCCTCTTCTTTGTCGGAACCTTTACTTAGAGGTTGATGGTAGTTGGGAAAAGGTAGAAAACTTTACCCCATTTACTGCAAAGGATATGGCTGAGATGAGAAAGTATATCTTATCTATGGACCCCATTTTCAAAGGTGAGTCTCACATCACTAATCCAACCACTGGAGAAGAAAGAACTTATCCTATAGTTTGGGCACCGAATTTTTTCTACCTGACGGAAGAGTAATGTTAGAGAGTGATTTTGTTTATATCACCAGAGCCGAGATAGCCTTAGACTATTTCGGCTTTTTACGTCTTCCGTACCGAATAAGGAAAATATTCAAGGAAATGGCCGAGCAATATTATAAACAATTAAAGAAAAGAAAGTAAATTATGAATACCAGTAGGAGTATAGTAGAGGTCGGTGTTGCCATGGTTTTAAAAGACCGATTCTCTCAAGAGGCTGGCAAGATATCTGGGTCATTCAGAACAATGATGAATGATATGAATACCTGGAATAGAGGTATACAGATGTCAGCTTCCAATACAATGAACTTCGGAATGCAGCTCGTAGGGGGAATGGCAAGGGCCTATAAATACTCTGCGGGTGTTCAGAATGAAGTTTGGACTGCTTCGAAAATTGCCGGTGCTACCATTGCAGAACAAAGAGAAATGTTACAATTGGCAAAAGATGTCAATGAGATAACTCCTCTTACTGCTTCGGATGTTGCATCAGGACAAAGATACCTGGCTATGGCGGGTAATAAATTCGATGCTATTAAAGAAATGATTGGGCCGGCATCTAAGTTGGCTTCAATCTTTACAATGCCAGTGGGACAGAAAGGTGGTGTAGCTGACTTGATGACCAATATCATGTCAATGTACCAAATCCCAATGGGAGAAGCCGCTAGAGTAACCGATGATTTATATACTGCAGTTACTAATGCAAATATATCTTTAACAGACTTAGCCCAGTCCATATCTTATGCAGGAGCAGATATGGCAACTGCTGGAGTAGACCTTCGGCAAACCGCTGCTGCTATTGGTGTATTGGGTGATATGGGTATACAGGGTTCTATGGCAGGTACCTCACTGGCCAATATGATTCGTTACTTACAACTCTCTCTTGTTAACCAAAAAAAGAAAGGCTATAACGCTTTAGCAGATCTAGGCTTAAGTCCAGATGAATTCTTCGATGCTCAGGGTAATCTTATAGACCTTTATACTATCTATCAGAAGTTTGCTAAGGCTGCAGTAGATTTACCTTCACGAATTGAAACACCAACTTTCTTCAATATCTTTGGAGTTCGTGGTAATCGTGGTATGCTCCCCGTACTTAGGGATATTGCTTCTGGTAGAGATAAGATGGGTAAGATACTTGCAACCTATGACCAAAACAGGGGGGCAGTAAATAGACTTAATGAAGAACGTCTTAAAACCGATGCGGGTGTCATTGACCAATTCGAATCAAGTATAGAAAACTTAACCGTTACTGCAGGAGCGGCTTTGGGTAGAATCTTTACCCCAGTACTAAATGTGGGTAACTCTATAATCAAAGTAATTAATTCTATTTCAGAAACTTGGGTTGGAGGTTTTGGTCTTAGGGTAGGAGCTACTGCAGTAGTAGTAGGTACTATTGTTGCAGGATTTAATACTGTAAGAGGTATTATTAGGTCTGTTGGGTATTTACAGACTATTGCTACTGCTTCTACTGAAGGTATGTCTGCTGCAGCAATAAAAACTAATACTCAGTTTGCCATTATGGAAGCACACATGGTAAGGATGGTTAACCTTATGAGAACCATGGTTCAACTCCAAATGATGTCAAGCGGTATTGGTATGAATTCTGCTGGTAGATTTTATAACACTAAAACCGGAAGATATGTTAAGACACCAAATCCTGGAGTACCATTAGCAACTACTATGGCGGGTAATTTAGCTGGAGAGGCTTTAGCTGGAGCAGGTGCCCAAGTTGGTAGTCAAGTGGCTAGGCAAGGTGCTATAAAAGGTTTAACCTCTATAGGTGGTAGACTTATGGGATTACTCGGTGGACCCTGGGGATTAACAATTACTGTAGGTCTTCCTTTATTAATTGAGGGTATTAGTTACCTTAGTAATTCAGTAGATAGGAATACTGAAGCTCAGAATAAAGAGAAAGAAGACCCAACTACCATTAGAGCCCAGAATGAAGAGAGATTTATTAATGCCGTTAGGTTAGCTATTAAAGAAGGTATGAGAGATTCTCGTATCAATATCTCAGTAGATGGTCAAGCAGTTGGAGATTATGCTCCAGGTTCTCAACAAGATTTTACTGGAGCTGCATTTGTAATGGGAATATAAAACTAAAACACTATGGCTAGAGTATTAAATAAAGCAGCAGGTAAGGTTGTTGAAAAGTACAATGACCTTACAAGAGATACGGCAGGTGTTCTTACTGGTCCCCTAAATAAATTATGGAGAGCTCGGATATTACTCAATCGAACTATCTCTACTCTTCCAAAGGATGATTCTCAAAAGGGTAAACTCTATAACCCAAATGGGGTAATCGGAGAAGCTCAAATATCGTCTAAGAACCCTATTCTAAATAAACAACTCCAGGCTAAATGGAGAATGGAATTACAATTCCCAAGGTTAGAAGAAAGTGAAGGAGTAGACCCAGCAAAGGGGAATAAGAATACTACTAATTACAGAAACTTCGAGGCTAAAGCAGATGTTATATATCAGAATGAAGTAAGGATATATAACATGACTGTTAACCCCACTCAATACATTACCTTACAGAATAGACCTCCAGAAATAGATTTTAGAGGAGAAACCACATGGGCCACCATTAAATCAATGGGTCGCAATGTACCAATGTATCACTTTACTGGAGCTGAAGACATTATTCAATTCGATGTGTCTTGGTACTGTAATGACCCAGAAAATCCAGAAGAGGTAATCAATAAATGTAGGTTATTAGAGGCATGGTCTAAATCTAATGGCTACCAGGCTGCTCCCCCGATTGTTAAGATTGAGTGGGGGGATTCTGGTATATTCGATAACCACAATTATATCCTTACCTCAGCAACTTATACTCTGAAGAACTTTCAGAACGGTTATCGAATAAGGATACCCGGAAAGCCAGCTACTTTTGGTAATGGTAGGTTATTGCCTGCAGCAGCAACTCAAGAATTGATTTTCAAGAGAGTAAGTGCATATAACTTATCCTATGGAGATTTTATAAATTCCGATTCACTTAAAAAGACAGGAGGTATTAAATATGATTGATGTTAACCAATACCTAAAGGGAGCTAGCCCATATAATAATGCCTATGCTCTGAAATACAACGATGGGGATTATTCCTTAGAAGCTAAACCTCCAGTAGTACCGGAATCCTCTAACGATATTCAACATACCGTTAAAGATGGGGAAACCTTGCAGAACATTGCTTTCAGGTACTATGGTGATTCTGGTAAGTGGTACATTATAGCTGAAGCTAATAAGATACTGAATCCTTTTAAGGAATTAGAAATGGGAACTCTAATAAGAATACCGACTTATGGCAGCTAAACAGAAACCTATATTATATAATGGAATGGGTCAACCTTATTTGGCCCTTTTCAATTTTGGAGGTATGCCTATAATGAATCCCATTACAGGTATACCCCTTGGAGCGTATATAAGTACCTGGAGTTATAGATATGATGAAGAAAAAGAAAACTTGGCTACCATTACTTTCGATACGGGTAATCCTGATACTGTAGATATTGCCGAGATTCAAGAGAACCAAAACATTTGTCTTCAATGGGGATATATATACCCTGATGGCCAATTTATATCTGGGCCCATAAAAATAATTAAGGTAAGAGAGTTCGAAGCCGTATTCGATTCTACAGGTACTCATGTAACTATTAAGTGCATTGATTCTTCAGGGGATTTAAGATATCAGCCTGCTTATGTTCATTCGGACATGGAAGGTTATAGATTATCTACCTATTTAGACAATGGTTGTGGGAATGCTACTGGTGTAATCATAGAAATATTTCAGTAATGGAACAACAGATAATAAGTAATAAAGTATACGAGTCACTACAGGTACCCACAGAGAGTACCCGTACTACTACTGGTAAAGTACTCTATGCTAACAAATACAGTGGAGTAGCAGAAGTAGCTATGCCAGAAGACTTGAAAGCTTTAATTGATAGTGACTTTGGATTAGTGGGCAAGAACGTCTTAGTTCAATTAGAACAGAAGATGAAAGGGTATACTAATGGGCCATGGTATGTGGATTCAAGGGATGGTGTTATCTATATACATAATCGGAAATTCCATGAAGAACCGGTATGTACTTATACATATCAAGGAGAGAATGGGGAAGTACTTAGAGTATCTTTTGCTACTCAGGAAATAACTAAAAGAGTTAAAGCAGTATTAGCTCCATCTCTAGACCCAGATAGTAAAGATTTATCGGTATTATCAACTAATATAAATGAGCCAGAGGATAAACCTCCATTAGCTTTAAGACCTCCTGTGGCTCAGGTAGATAACCTTATGGTGTCTAATATTACTGGCAATGGGTTTGAAGATTATAGAAGTCATCCTACTACTCCTACAGAGGTAATGGATGCTTGGGACACTCAGCTTCAGTATAACATGGAAAAAACTGCAGAATATAAAAAGAGAGTAGAAGAGTATGAAGCAGTGGGTCCAGTAGGTGCTTATGAAGCAGGTAAGCAAAGGAGACTTGATGAGATGTCTACCGAAGAAGTACGAGCTACCATTAATCAAGTAGCCAACGAGTTACCTGATGATAAGAAGAATGCCCTTAAGCAAGTACTAAAAAATTCTAAAAATGGTAAAGAGTTAGAAGCTAATCTTAAGAAGCTATTAGAATGCGAAATGTATCTTTTCGAAGATGAAGATGGTATGGAATTTATGGTAGAAGAGTATGTAGACCCCTTAGATTATGACCCAGAGGGTTATACCTCTAAACAAGCAGGAGCGGGTATAGCTTCTGGTATCAATTTTCAAGCTGGAATATTACCTGCTTCAGAGAGAGGTTTCGAAGCTTTAAAGAAAGACCCCTATACTGAAGTATTATCCGATATGGAAGTTGATACTACTAAGGGTTATGGTCAAAATCAATATGGTAAGAGGGTTAAGGTAAGACATATGAAAAGGGTAAATCTCAAGGTACCTCTTTATAAACTTTACCATAATTTATTTAGTAGATACGGTGGTGCCGATAAGTATGCTTGGGCAGCTAATGCTAATGCCAATGGTGGTTTAAAGCAAACTGAGAAAAAGTTAGTATGTCAACTTCAGGTAGTGGGTAGACCTATGCTAGCAACTT
>ULLI01015107.1_pt1 | contig 14104 bp, 11 predicted proteins | sample 1951351 | NCBI WGS metagenome assembly ULLI01 (sample SAMEA4835520, study PRJEB28245) | human gut metagenome | biome: gut microbiome; material: fecal sample | place: Denmark | collected 2008 | reverse complement strand
CCGGAGACCGGTTATCCATTCGCGGAATGTCGCATGATATTTGTCCTTTATGTAAGCATTCAGATAAGTCCTGTTGGTGCCGAGCGTTTTCGCCATGTCCTGTATGGTGAATCCGGATTGCGTATAGCTCTTGTTTTCCAGCCAAGGCGTCAGGCTGCTTTCTATGCCGTCGAAATATTTGGGTGATTCCTTTTCTGTTTCTGTCTTTTTCTTCTCATCATCCGCCGCGTTCTCTATCTCCAGCGTACGCTCCACCTGCTCATAGAATATCATGTAGTTCTGGTAGGAATAAAACAGATAGCCGTAGAACGGGATGGATGACAGAATCCAGATATAAACGTATTTGTCAGGCAGGAATGTGAGCAGTCCGCATCCCACACCGAATATGACAGCCCACCATGTGAAAATGGAAAGCCACTTGATATACGCGCCTATGTCATCCGAATACGTTTCGTTGAAAATCCTGATGGCACGGTTATATGCCAGAATAAGCCTGCGGGCCAAGACGAATCCATAAGTGACCAGCCACGCAGCCAGAGCGAACAGCGCAATTGTCTGCAAAATCCCTTCGGGCAACAACATCAGCACGATGCAGGAAAGGACGGAAAAAATGACCCAAAGGCTGATATGCGTCCGTAACCGGCGCTTTGTGATGTAAAAGCGGTCCAGCAATGTCGTGAGTGCCGAACTGAAAAGCCAGTAACACAGGAAGTAGGTCGAAAGGTTCACCAGAATGGCCGCATTGGCGTTCTTGAACCGGATTCCGAAAAAGAAATGCACCGAATAATTGGCGACAAGCAGCAGCAACGCTATCCCTATGATCCGACGGGAGCGCAGATAATTTCCGAAAATGACTTTTTCCGGTATTTTGGCCAACAAAAAATAAAAGCCGAAGAACAGCATCAACGGCAACGCAATGAAAAGCGAAAATCCGTATATTGTATAATCCATTATTACCTTGTTGTTTTAAAACCAATTTGCACATTGGCTAATCCTTGATTCTATTGATGATTTCTGAGGCCGGAATGTCACGCATAAGCGTGAACCCGAACCACTTTTTGCCCAAATCCTTAATCGATGCCCCGATGTGGTACACTTCGTCGTCTATAAGCAGAAAACGGTCATGCGCTTTGTTGAACCGCTCTATCCTGACTGGCGGATATTGGGTGTTGTGACGGTCAACATCCAGTTGGAACCGGTCGCTGACACGCTGCGTGTAGATAGTGGCAGTCACTCCTTTTTCCCTTTTGTCGAGCAGGGTCAGTACCGTATCATCCACATAGTTGTCAATCAGCGCAATGGTGCGTTTTGCCTTTCGTATCAAGTCAGATACAAAACGGTAAGCGTCAAACACCTGCCCGTCGTAGAATATACCCTGCATGGGAGGAATATTGGCTTCCAGTCGTTTGAACACCTCGTCGATGCGCTTGTCCGTCACCTCCTGATGCCGTTTCATTTCAAGCTGATGATATTCTATCGTTTCAAGCCGTTGGAACAGTTGGGCATTGGTAGCGATGAAACGGCGCATGGACACAAAGGATCTCATGATGCGGATGTTCACTTCCACCGCAGTCTGTGATTTCAAGACGGAGCTAAGCATGGCGATACCTTGTTCGGTGAAAGCATAAGGCAACCTTCTGTCGCCACCCCAACTTGAAGTCACATTTTGTGATTTCAAAATTTCAACATCTTCTTTGTCCAGTTGAAACATGAAGTCGTCAGGAAACCGCTCGATATTACGTTTTACTGCCTGATTCAATGCTCTGGTTTCCACACCATACAACAAAGCCAAATCCCTGTCAATAATAACTTGCTGACCTCTGATTACTCGAATCATCGGCTGTATATCGGCAGCCATAGGTAACTGGTCGCAATTTGCGACCGGTTCATTTGCCTTGTCCTCTATCTTTTCCCTGTCTTTAGCCATACCTCTTTTACTACTTAATTTCATTCAGGTTTTTGATAATCTCAATGCCCAATGCATTTTCAATCTTGCAGATGGTTTCCAACGACATATTCTTTTTCCCTTTCAACACCTTGGATATGTACTGCTGGGTGCAGCCCATCTTTCCGGCAAGCATTTTCTGTGTCAAGCCAAGTTCCGACATCCGTTTGGACATGGCGGCGGCAATCCATTGAGAGTACTGCGCCCAATCCTTTATATTCTGTTCCATCCCTTGCGTTTCCGGCACCGAAGCAACGGAAAGCGTTTTATCTGCCGTTGTGTCCATTGAAATACATCCTTTTCCTGTCTTGATTGCAAAGGTAGAATAATTATCCAGAACCGAACAACCATAGGGTTGTGTTTTTACAGAATAGTTAAATGCTGCATTGCACCTGAATCAAAGATTCAGGAAGTCGATGCATTAGACACCCTCTCTTTCGCATCCATCAGGCAAGTCTGGCAAACATTCCTTTGAGTTCTCATAAATCACCTATGTTGTTTCTGTCTTGTTACTTCAAGAAATAGTAATAAGTGCTATTTACTGTAATACAGTTGATTATATCGTTATATAAAGAAAGTCCACCATGTTTTCAGCGCAAAACAATGTACTGCTGATATCTGCCCGGAAGGACTTCGCCCAATCTAACATTTCCTGGATGCCGGAAGGGCTGTTCTTGAATTTCATGTGAGACAGCTCATTCTCTTCAGAATCCAATATTGATGCATCTAATGTTTGTTTTGACACATCAATGCCAACAAAATGAGAATAATTCATAATTTTGCATTTAACGATTATACAAATTGGAGATAAGCTAACACGTTTAACAGGCCTTCATGCCTAATATTCTAACTGGCTATTCTCCGAAAAACAGGAGTTGTAGTCTAATTCACCTGTTAGATACAATCTATACCAAAAGTTAGTTCACTACAACTCCTTCTTCATCAAATTTAATCCTTTTATATATGCAAAACTAAACGAACCGAAAACGCCCCATTCCGGTTCACCTGCAACGGACACCCGGAGGCAGCACCCCCACTATACCACCCGTAGACGCATCCAGCATTTCACCTCCGCGCAAAGGCAAGACTGACGTACAGCTGTCCACCATCTTCAAAATCTTTCAGGGCCTCGGAAAGCGGGTCAGCATCACCATTCTGCAACCGGCATGTATCCAATCTCACCGGTCTGCCCTGCATCTTTCTGGAAATGCCCGCACACCCCGAATCCGCAACTAATTGACAATCAGTACTTAGCCAAATGGCATGGTGTTTTCATCCGTTTTGAAACCGGACCAAAGCACAAGGATATTTCGTAAAACCTTGATTATCTAGTCTTTACGCAAATACCCCGTGCGAACGATTCAATTTAGTTCACTCGGTCCCGCACGGTTTCGCACGGTCTCGCCCGCTCTCACCCGAAAGCACTCAGCCTCGCTCAAAATCACCCGACCCGACAGCACCCAGAGACAAAGCGCAGTAGACGAACAACCGCAACGGCACCGAATCGCGGGAAACGCTGCCGTTGCGGTAAAATAATAGTTCCAAAGACCGCAACCACCCAGCCTACTGCAGCGTCCCGGCAAACCGGTCTATCCGCTCGCGGGCGTAGTCTTCGGTGATTTTGAAGGTCTTGCGGCCGCTGCCTGGGAGGTCGTACATCGGGTCCATCATGATGGCCTCGCAGATGGAGCGGAGACCGCGGGCACCGAGTTTGTACTTCAGGGCAGTGTCTACGATAAGGTCCAGGACGGCAGGCTCGATGGTGAGCTTCACCCCGTCCAGCTCGAAGAGGTGTACGTACTGGCGCACCAGGGCGTTCTTCGGCTCGGTGAGAATACGGCGCAGGGCGTCGCGGTCCAGGGGGTCGAGGTAGGTCACAATGGGCAGACGGCCCACTATCTCGGGAATCAGGCCATAGGCCCGCAGGTCCTGGGGAGCAATGTAGCGCAGGAGGTTGTCACGGTCAATATGGCTCTTCTTCTCCTGGGCTCCGTAGCCTACCACGCGGGTATTCAGGCGCTGGGCAATCTTCTTCTCTATTCCCTCGAAAGCACCTCCGCAGATAAAGAGGATATTGGTCGTGTTGACCGGTATCATCTTCTGCTCCGGATGCTTGCGGCCTCCTGCAGGGGGCACGTTGACGATGCTGCCTTCCAGAAGTTTCAGCATGGCCTGCTGCACTCCTTCTCCGGACACGTCACGGGTGATGGAAGGGTTGTCGCTCTTGCGGGCGATCTTGTCTATCTCGTCGATGAAGACAATGCCTCTCTCGGCCCGGGCCACATCGTAATCGGCAGCCTGCAGCAGACGCGAGAGGATGCTCTCGACATCCTCGCCCACATAGCCGGCCTCTGTAAGCACTGTGGCATCGACGATAGCGAAAGGCACATTGAGCATCCGGGCAATAGTCCTGGCCAACAGAGTCTTTCCAGTACCGGTAGGACCTACCAACAGGATATTGGACTTCTCCAGCTCCAGGTTCTCAAGGGCCGCTTTCTCGGCATCGAGCACCTTCTCGGCCTCGCTTTTGCCACGTCCCTTCGAGGATCCGGCACCGGTTGCAGCCGCTGCGGAAACGGCACCCGTCCTGGCTTTGCCGGAAGCCGAGGCCTCCGCAGCCTTACGGGCAAACGCCTCGTTGATACGCTTGTAATGATTGTAAACCGCTACTGCCAAAGATTTTTTCGCATCCCCCTGCCCTATCACATACTGGTCCAGGAATGCGGTAATCTGACGCGGAGTCACCTCCAGAGCCTCGCACGAAGGGGCCTTGCCCGGCTCATGCAGCGCATTTCCGGAAGCAGGGTCGGCGAATATCTCGTCCCCGAAGATGGAACGCACATACTCCGACACCTTGATGGCGCAGTCCACACAGATGGAACTTCCGCCTCCCTGCAGCAGCATTTCCACCTCATTGGAGGTACGCCCGCAGAAGACACACCTGTCTACTTTCTTCTTATCGCTCATTTATCGTTATTTTGCAGGACGGGAAAGAATGTTGTCTGCCATACCGTAGGCAACAGCCTCGGAAGCCGTCATCCAGTAGTCACGGTCGGCATCCTTGGTAATCTTCTCTATGCTCTGTCCGGAGTGCCTGGAAATAATGTCATAGAGCTCGCCCTTGAGTTTCTTTATCTCGGCGGCGGCTATCTCAATGTCGGAGGCCTGTCCCTCGGCCCCGCCCATGGGCTGGTGGATCAGCACCCGGGAATGGGGCAGCACGGAACGCTTGCCGTGGGCACCTGCCGTCAGCAGTACAGCGGCCATCGAAGCGGCCATGCCGGTGCAGATGGTTGCCACGTCAGGACCGACGAGCTGCATGGTGTCATAGATACCGAGACCGGCATAGACCATCCCGCCGGGAGAGTTGATATAGATCTGGATATCGGCCGAAGAGTCGGTGGATTCCAGGAAAAGCAGCTGGGCCTGGATGATATTGGCCACGTCGTTGTCTATACCCACCCCGAGGAAAATGATCCTGTCCATCATCAGACGGGAGAAGACGTCCATCTGCGCCACATTGAGCTGGCGTTCCTCGATGATGGTGGGGTTGATATAACCGGAATACACCTTGGAATAGGAACTCAGACGTGCTGAGCTCATTCCAAGGTGTTTCACTGCATATTTCTCGAATTCTGAAGATGATGCCATTCCGCGGGACTATTCGTTCATCTTGCGCAGCTCGGCGGAGCTGATCTCCTTGTTGTCGATGGTGACGGTCTTGCGGACAAATGCCAGCACGACGTTCTCCTGGGCCTTCTCGGCGATGCGGCGGCCCTGCTTGTCATCGGCCAGAATATTGGCGGCGTAGCCCTTCAGATGCTCCTCGGGCACGTTGTTCAGGCCGTACATTGCGAACTGGTAGCGGGCCAGCTTCAGGGCCTCTGCGTTCAGATCCTCCTTGGTCACCTCGAGCTTGTTGTCGCTCATGATGCGTCCCTCGACGGTCTGCCACTTGAAATCCTTGATGAAGGCAGGGAAGTCCTTGTCGATGTCCTCCTTGGAGAACTTGCCCTCATTGACCTGATACAGCCACCTCTTGAGGAAGTCCTCGGACACCTTGATGTCCGCCTTGTTCATCAGGTACTCGCGGGCGTCGAGCATGAAGCGGTAATCGCTCTCCTGCCTGAACTCCTCGGTCATCTTCTCGGTCAGGGCTGCGTCAAACTCAGCCTCATCATGCACCTTGTCGGGACCGAAGAGGGTGTCGTACAGCTCCTTGCCGGGCACTGCGTCCACATAGTTCTTCACCTCCTTAACAGTCAGGTGCCATACGGGCTCCATACCTGCGAGCTCCTCTTTCTTCACGCGGAGCATGGCTGCGCGGTCGGCCTCGTTGGGGAAGGTCTTCACCACATCCACATCCATCTCATCCCCGGCCTTCTTGCCCAGGAAGAGAGCCTTGGCCTCCTCGTGCAGCACGTTCATGGCGATATAGGAGGCATCCACCTTCTTCTCGCCCTGCACCATGTCGGCCACAACGAAATCACCGTCCTTCACCTCGTCGCAGTTCTCCAGACGGGCGTACTGCTTGTAGATGTTCTTCTTGTACTCCTCCTTCTCGGCGTCGGTCAGAGTAACATTATAATAAGGTATGTGGTCCTCTGTGCTCAGGCTGATCTCAAACTTCGGGGCCAGGGCGATATCGAAGGTGAAGTCAAACTCCTCACCGCCGTCGAAATCGTTCTTGCCCTCGGCATCCTCCACGGGAAGGGGCTCGCCGATGACCGTGAGCTTATGTTCTTCGATGTAGTTATTGAGACTGTTGGAAATCAACTCATTGATAGCCTCAACCAGAGCCTGTCCGCCATGTATCCTCTCTATCAGGGACATGGGAGCCATGCCCTTTCTGAATCCGCGGATCTCCGCATTGCGGCGGAACCTGTTGAGAATTTTCTTCCTGCTTTCTGCGTAGTCGTCCTTGACAAAATGGAATGACAGTCTTATCGTCAGTCCGTCATTTACTAATTCTTTTACTTCCATATCGATTGTATATTATTTTTCAAAATTGTAAAAGTCCGCAAAAGTAAATAAAATCCTCAATTTTACAAAAGAATGAACTATATTTGCCTATTCTATAACAAATTTAAGACGCTAAGATATGAGACAGAAAATCGTAGCCGGCAACTGGAAAATGAACACCCTCATCGAAGAGGGAGCCGCACTTGCAAAGAACATCGCAGACAGAATCAATGAAGTCCCTTCGGACGTACAGCTCATACTCGCCCCCCCGTTCACCCATCTCGACCGCGTAAACGGCATCATCAAGGGCACCGCAGCCGCCCTCTCGGCCCAGAACTGCGCGGACAAGGACAAGGGCGCATACACCGGAGAGGTATCGGCGGCCATGCTCGCCTCCACAGGATGCAAGTATGTGATCCTCGGCCACTCGGAGCGCAGGGAGTACTACCACGAGACCTCCGCCACCCTCAACGACAAGATGGCCCTCGCCCTGGCCAACGGCCTGAAACCCATATTCTGCGTAGGTGAAAAGCTCGAGGAGCGCGAGGCAGGCAGGCATTTCGAGGTAGTCGGAGCGCAGATCCGCGAGGTCATCTTCAACCTCAGCCCCGAACAGCTCGCACAGGTGGTCATCGCCTACGAGCCCGTATGGGCCATCGGCACCGGCAAGACCGCCACATCGGACCAGGCCCAGGAGATTCACGCATTTATCCGCAAGACCCTGGCAGAGAAGTACGGAGCCCTCTCCGAGGAGATTTCGATCCTCTACGGAGGCAGCTGCAAGCCCTCCAACGCCCGCGAGCTCTTCGCCCAGAAGGACATCGACGGCGGCCTGATCGGAGGCGCCTCACTCAAGGCCGATGACTTCATTGCCATCGCACAGAGCTACTAAACAGCCGGGCACACCTATGGAATATATCGAAGTATCGATAGAGATCACTCCCTTTCAGGATGACTACGCAGAGATAGTGACCGCCGAGATATCCGACCTCGGCTTCGAGAGCTACCTCACCGAAGAGCCTTACCTGAAAGCCTATATTCCCAGGGAGCAATTTAAGGAACCTCACCTGAAGACCGTCCTGAGCCTCATACCTCAGACCGACTTCAAGGTGAGGTATTCTTTGGCCCTGATACCGGAGCAGAACTGGAACGCCCTCTGGGAGTCCTCCTTCGAGCCGGTGGTCATTGACGGCCGCTGCACGGTCAAGGCATCCTTCCACAAGGGCCTGCCGCGCACCAAGTACACCATAGTCATCGACCCCAAGATGGCCTTCGGTACCGGACATCACCAGACCACCACCCTCATCATCAAGTCGATGCTCGCCCACGAGAAGGACATCCGCGGGCTGCAGGTCCTGGACATGGGCTGCGGCACCGGCATCCTCTCCATTCTGGCAGCCAAGATGAAGGCGGCCGTCCCCGTACATGCCATCGACATCGACCCCACGGCAGTGCGCTCGGCAAGGGAAAATGCCCACCGCAACCGCACCGGCGACCGCATCCACACCCTCTGCGGGGACGCATCCCTCATCCAGGCAGGCAAATACGACCTGATCCTGGCCAACATCAACCGCAACATCATCCTCGAGGACATTTCCACCTACGCCCGCGGCATGAAGCCGGGAGGCCTGCTGATAACCAGCGGGTTCTATGAGGAAGACTGCGCAATGATAGAGGCCGAGGCCGAACGTCAGGGGCTGGAGCGCACAGGCTCCGACAGCCTCGAGAAATGGGCCACAATAACATTCCGGAAATTACCGTTCAACCAATAATTCCAACATTCAACAAACATTAACCGCGTATGAAGAAAATATTCTACCTGATGCTCACGGCCGCGCTGGCACTCACGGCGCAGTCCGCAGTATCCGAGCTGCATGCCGCCAAGACGGGCAGCACAGATACTCCCCTGTGGATGAGATATCCCAATATCTCCCCTGACGGCACGAAGATAGCATTCTCCTACCAGGGCGACATCTACTATGTTCCCGCCGCAGGAGGTGAGGCTGTCCGCCTGACGTTCACAGAAGATTATGAATACCAGCCTGTATGGTCCCCCGACAGCAGGACCGTAGCCTTCGCATCCGACCGTTTCGGCGGAATGGACATTTTCACAGTGGGCATAGAAGGAGGTAAGGCCGTAAGGCTCACCACACATTCCGGCACAGAGGCTCCTCTGGCATTCTCCCCCGACGGCAAGTACATATACTTCTCCGCCGCCATTCAGGACCCCGCATCAAGCGCCCTGTGGTCCGGCTCATGGCTCACCGAGCTATACCGTGTTCCCGTTACCGGAGGCCGCCCGGAACAGATAGCCGCCAATCCTATCTGCTCTGTCAGCTTCGACACCGACGGAAAGTCATTCCTCTACTACGACCGCACAGGCAGCGAGAACATCTGGCGCAAGCACCACACCTCGTCCGTAGCCCGCAACATATTCTACTACAACGCCGCTGACGGCACCCACACCCAGATAACCGTCAACCCCGGCGAGGACCGCGACCCTATCTTCACCGCTCCCGGCCAGATGGTCTTCCTCAGCGAGCGTGACGGAGGCTCCTTCAACGTCTACTCCGCAGCTGTGGACGACGCCGAGAACGCCACCGCCCTCACCCATTTCACCAAGCACCCCGTACGCTTCCTCAGCCGCGCCGACAACGGCACCCTCTGCTTCGGCTACCATGGGGAGATCTACACCCTCACGCCCGGCTCTGAGCCCGCCAAGGTGAACATCAGCATCCTCAATGACAACATCAACCGCACCTCCGACCTGCGCCTTGCCAGTGTGGACGAGATAGCGATATCCGATGACGGAGAGGAGATTGTCCTCATCAGCCGCGGCGAAGTCTTCGCCACCACCGGAGAGTACGGCTCCACCAAACAGATCACCCGCACCGCAGCCGCCGAGGAGGGACTCACAGTATCCCCCGACGGCAAGACCATAGTCTATGCCTCCGAGCGCACCGGACGATGGAACCTCTACAAGGCGACCCTGGCCAGAGAGGACGACATGCATTTCGCATACGCCACCCTCATCAACGAGGAGCCGCTTCTGAAGGAAGGCAATGCCGAGCGCAGCTGGCCCTCATTCTCACCGGACGGCAAGGAACTGGCATTCATCGAGGACCGTCACATCCTCAAGGTACTCAACCTCGAATCGGGCAAGGTGCGTCAGATTACGGACGGCACCCAGAACTACGGGGAATTCGAGTACGACTGGTCGCCTGACGGCAAATGGTTCACCCTCACCTTCACTACCAACCGGCACTATCCCTACGATGACATAGGCATCGTATCCGCCTCCGGTGACATGAAAATCCACAACATCACCAACAGCGGCTATATCGACGGATCTCCCCAGTGGGTGATGGACGGCAATGCAGTCATCTTCGTATCCGACCGTCTCGGCATGCGCTCACACGCTTCCTGGGGTAGCCAGAACGACGTGTATATCGCATTCATGAACCGCCAGGCATGGGAAGAGTTCAACATGAGCGAAGAGGAGTACGCCCTGTACAAGGAGAAAAAGGAAGCTGCTGAAAAATCCGCAAAAGAAGCTGAGGAAGCCGCAGCCGCAAAGAGTTCCAAAGGCAAGAAGGACAAACAGGAAAGCCCTGCCGGCAAAGACGAGACAGCCTCCAAGGACATCCTCGTTGAACTGGACGGACTGGAAAACCGCGTCGTACGCCTGACCCCCATGTCCTCCAGACTCGGAGCTGCCGCCATGACTTCTGACGGCGAGACCCTCTACTTCCTGAGCGCATTCGAAAAAGGATACGACCTCTGGGAGCTGGAACCCCGCAGCGGCAGCATATCCCTGCTGAAGAAAGGCATATCCGCCGGCTCACTGGCCTGGGGCAAGGACGAGAAGACACTCTATATCCTCGGACGCCGTCCTCAGGTAATGACCATGAGCAACAAGCAGGTGAAACCCATCGACTTCAACATGGAGATGGAACTGGACCGCGCCGCTGAAAGGGCCTACATGTTCGACCACGTGTTCAAGCAGGAAGAACGCAAGTTCTATACCGACACCTATCACGGAGTCGACCTTCCCCAGCTGCAGAAAGAGTACGAGCCCTTCCTGGCACACATCAACAATAACTACGACTTCACCGAGATGATTTCCGAGATACTCGGAGAGCTCAACGTCTCCCACACCGGAGGACGCTACGGCGGAATCCCTGCCGACAAGGTGACTCCCGCACTGGGCCTGCTCTTCGACATGCACTACGACGGTGACGGACTCAGAATCGACGAAGTCCTGGAGAACGGCCCGTTCGACATCCTCAACTCAAAAGTGCACGCCGGAACAATCCTCGAGAAGATTGACGGAGAGAGCATCAAGGCCGGTGAGGACTGGTTCCCCCTGATCAACGGCAAACAGGGCGAGTACACCCTCTTCTCCTTCTACGATCCCGCCACAGGTGACCGCTGGGAAGAAACAGCCAGACCCATATCCAACGGCTTGCAGAACGAACTGCTCTACCAGAGATGGATCAAGAGCCGTGCAGCCCTTGTAGACAGCCTCTCCGGCGGACGTCTCGGCTACGTGCATATCCGTTCCATGGCCGATGGAAGCTACCGTGATGTCTATGCCGATGTCCTGGGCAAATACAATCTCCGCGACGGTATCGTCATCGACATCCGCTACAACGGAGGCGGCCGCCTCCACGAAGACGTGGAAATCCTCTTCAGCGGTGAGAAATACCTAGAGCAGGTCATCCAGGGCACAATAGTATGCGACATGCCTTCGCGCCGCTACAACAAGCACTCCATAATGGTAGTTTGCGAGGCCTGCTACTCCAACGCCCACGGCACTCCATGGGTATACCAGCATCAGGGCCTCGGTTCCATTGTCGGCATGCCCGTTCCCGGAACCATGACATCAGTCAACTGGGAGACCATGCAGGATCCCGCACTGGTATTCGGAATCCCGGTTGTGGGCTACCGTACCAAGGAAGGCACATACCTTGAAAACTCGCAGCTGGAACCCGACTACCTCGTTCGCAATAAGGCCGAGGAAGTAGTAAACGGCCGCGACGAACAGATAGAAGTAGCCGTCCGCGAGCTCCTCAAGCAGATTGACGCCGACAAGGACCGCTGGTAGACGCCCACCCCCTGACTCCCTGCCGTGGAGTCCTCAGAGGTGCTGTCGAACACCGGGCAGACCCCCGACAAGCACTCATCCACCCCCTGCAGACCGAAACACACTGCAAGGGCAGCATCTACGCAGGCGCAGGTACGGAAAGTACCCGCCTGCGTATTTTTTACCCGAATCGGTCATTGGACACGGATTACTTAAGATGGATTTTGGTCTCAACGAGATTTTGCAGGGCAGCAAACAACTTTGTTAACCAACTTTCAACCAGACAGATGACTTTCCCCGCACCTCGCCGTAACCGATTTGAAACGGCTTACGGCGGAGCAACAAAATCCCAACTCTCTACATACCAGCAAGATAATACATCTGTTTGCTCCCCGACAATATTTAGTTCAATCCACTTCCTGGAAAAGCGCTCATCTTTACTTTCCAGCACAACAAGCCACCACGAGGGGTATGGCATACTGAGAGGATTCAGTTACCAAAGTGACATTAGACCAATAGGGAAATGCTATTTTGACCTCGCCTGCTTAGAGACTCTGCGAACCGATGGTTTGCCAATGAACGGAACCGGACAACCAAGAAATGATTATCCGCAAACTTACCCTTCATCTCTTCTGCTCTTCTGACGCCAGACATGCTTCATCTACCGACCTTATAGCATTCGCAGGAGTCCTTTGCCCACAGCATGGCGACGTCCACAATTGGCCGTAGCGAACATATTACAAAATGACCGGCAGCTGTCATCAAGCCACGCTAAAAAGGCACTGCGCAGAGGGCAGGCTGAGCGCATTTTGAACGAATTTACTTCGGGGTGCACTCACTTTTTCAACCATTTGAAAATCAACAGTCTGCAAAAACTGCTGCACATTTGACTGTCTGAAAAGAGAACGAATGTGCAGCACGTTTCGTAACAGCTTGATTTACAAGGAGGTTTTTCTCTCCAGTGCACCCCGAAGCAAATTCGTTCAAAATGGCTCAACAGGTATCCGTAGCGAGGGGGAGCACCACCTACTCCTTCGGAAGGAGTATGGAAAATGCGGGGTAACGCGACTCCTTCGGAAGGAGTGCAGAGTAGTTCTACGGCGAAAGTGGCTCTCCGGTGTCTGTCGCGAGGGTGAGCACCACCTACTCCTTCGGAAGGAGTATGGAAAATGCGGGGTAAAGCGACTCCTTCGGAAGGAGTGCAGAGTAGATTCACGGCGAAAGTGGCTCTCCGGTGTCTGTCGCGAGGGTGAGCACCCCTTACTCCTTCAGAAGGAGTTGGAAAATGCGGGAAAACGCGACTCCGCCTGCTACGATTACGATCAGCCGGCTGCTACGGACGTTATTATCTCCCCCTTCTCGCAACAACAGGCGACAACAGTGTCGTAGCCAGGACAAGCAGCCACAGATTACCGGTCAACGGATTGTATGCCGCCAGCAGGTCCCTAACCCCAAGACCGCCGGCCAGTCCTGCAACCACCTCGAAAACCACTGACAGAACAGCCCAGCATATTCCAGTCAGCCAGCGATCACGGGAAGTACTCTCCTTCACTATGCGTGGCAGCAGCAACCAGGTAATCAGGAAAATGCACGCACTCAGCACAATCCCGCTGACAGGCAATGCCCATTTCTCACCGATTGCCCTGACCAATACATATTCCCGCAATCCACCGTTCAGGATTGCCACAGGGATAAAGCAAAGCCACACTATGAAAGATTTCAGTATATTGCTCATTGTCATTCATTTATTCATTTCTCAAAATGCCTGTTTTGGTAATCAGCGCCGCACCATTTCGGACGATTTCGGACGGCTGCCTGCTGCATTTGTCCCATGTCATATGCTCTCTACCATTACCGGATAAAGATACGACAAATCCCCGAAGCTGCAACGAGCATCAACTCCTCTCAGTACAAAACCCGAAATTCCTCGCACCTTCCCCACACCTTGTACAGGTGCACCAATTTGTGCCGTTTTCGGTTCACCTTTGATGGCCATCCGAGGAGAGACAGGCCATACAGGGCCTATGGAAGGGAACACAACCGGTCCCCTATGCAAAGGTGTACCAATTCGCCCCGTTTTCGGTTCACCTTTGCAACCGGGCAATGCCGGA
>ULLI01005992.1_pt1 | contig 14600 bp, 10 predicted proteins | sample 1951351 | NCBI WGS metagenome assembly ULLI01 (sample SAMEA4835520, study PRJEB28245) | human gut metagenome | biome: gut microbiome; material: fecal sample | place: Denmark | collected 2008 | reverse complement strand
CAGCTCTTGGGATCTCGATCATTGTACCAACTTCGTACTCAAGCTCGATGCCTGCAGCTGCGATTTCAGCGTCAGCTGTTTCAACAACCATCTTCTTAACATACTTAAGTTCCTTAACCTCGCATACGAGCGGAATCATAATTTCAGGCTTAACTGTCCAATCAGGATGAGCCTTCTTAACATTGATAGCTGCACGGATAACAGCCTTTGTCTGCATCTTAGCAATTTCAGGATATGTTACTGCAAGACGGCAGCCACGGTGACCCATCATTGGGTTGAACTCGTGGAGTGAAGCAATGATAGCCTTGATTGTGTCAACGCTCTTGCCCTGAGCAGCAGCAAGCTTCTCAATGTCAGCTTCCTCTGTAGGAACGAACTCGTGGAGTGGCGGATCAAGGAATCTGATTGTAACCGGGTTACCCTCAAGAGCCTCATAAAGAGCCTCGAAGTCGCCCTGCTGGTAAGGAAGAATCTTCTCAAGAGCAGCTTCTCTCTCTTCTACTGTATCAGAGCAGATCATCTCTCTGAATGCAGCGATTCTGTCCTCTTCAAAGAACATATGCTCTGTACGGCAAAGACCGATACCCTCGGCACCGAGCTCACGAGCCTTTTTAGCATCAGCAGGTGTATCAGCGTTTGTTCTAACCTTAAGCTTTCTGTACTTGTCAGCCCAGCTCATAATTCTGCCGAACTCGCCTGCGATAGTAGCGTCAACAGTTGGAATAACACCGTCATAGATGTTACCTGTTGAACCGTCGATTGAAATGTAGTCACCCTCGTGGAACTCTTTGCCTGCGAGTGTGAACTTCTTGTTAGCTTCGTCCATGTTGATGTCGCCACAACCTGATACGCAGCAAGTACCCATACCACGAGCAACAACAGCAGCGTGTGATGTCATACCGCCACGAACTGTGAGGATACCCTGTGAAGCCTTCATACCTGTGATGTCCTCAGGTGAAGTCTCAAGACGAACGAGAACAACCTTCTCGCCCTTTGCGTTCCAAGCCTCAGCATCTTCAGCTGTGAATACAACCTTACCGCAAGCAGCACCCGGTGAAGCACCAAGACCCTTGCCGATTGGTGTAGCAGCCTTAAGAGCAGCAGCATCAAACTGTGGGTGGAGAAGTGTGTCGAGGTTACGAGGGTCGATCATAGCAACTGCCTCTGCCTCTGTTCTCATGCCCTCGTCAACGAGGTCACAAGCAATCTTAAGAGCAGCCTGAGCTGTTCTCTTACCGTTTCTTGTCTGGAGCATATAGAGCTTCTTGTTCTCAACAGTGAACTCCATATCCTGCATATCTCTGTAGTGATCCTCAAGAGTTTTGCAAACAGTCTGGAACTGAGCAAATGCCTCAGGGAATGTTTCAGCCATCTGAGCGATTGGCATTGGTGTACGAACACCTGCAACTACGTCTTCGCCCTGTGCGTTTGTAAGGAACTCACCCATGAGCTTCTTTTCACCTGTAGCAGGATCTCTTGTAAATGCAACACCTGTACCGCAATCGTCACCCATGTTACCGAATGCCATTGACTGTACGTTTACTGCAGTACCCCATGAATAAGGAATATCGTTATCACGACGATATACGTTAGCTCTTGGGTTATCCCATGAACGGAATACAGCCTTGATAGCGCCCATAAGCTGCTCCTTAGGATCGTCAGGGAAGTCAACGCCGATTTTAGCCTTGTACTCTGCCTTGAACTGTGAAGCGAGCTCCTTAAGATCGTCAGCGTCAAGCTCAACGTCCTGTGTAACGCCCTTCTTAGCCTTCATTTCGTCGATAAGCTCTTCAAAGTACTTCTTACCAACTTCCATAACTACATCAGAATACATCTGAATAAATCTTCTGTAGCAGTCCCAAGCCCAACGAGGGTTGTTAGACTTCTTTGCAATAACTTCAACAACTTCTTCGTTAAGACCGAGGTTGAGGATTGTATCCATCATACCTGGCATTGATGCTCTGGCACCTGAACGAACCGAAACGAGGAGCGGATTCTCTAAGTCACCGAACTTCTTGCCTGTGATCTCTTCCATCTTGCCGATGTACTCGTTGATCTGACCCTGAATTTCTTCGTTAATCTCTCTGCCGTCCTCATAGTACTGAGTACAAGCCTCTGTTGTAATTGTAAAGCCCTGTGGTACAGGAAGTCCTAAACTTGTCATTTCTGCAAGGTTAGCACCCTTACCGCCGAGAAGCTCACGCATGTTAGCATTACCTTCTGAGAAAAGGTATACCCATTTGTTTGCCATTTTGGTAATCCTCCTAAAATAATAAATTATACGGCTGTGGCGAAAATTGTGTCAAAATTCGCCCGCTTGTATAAGCCTACACATAATTATAACAAAGTTTGTTCAAAATAGCTATAGATTTTTTAAAATTTTTTCCTATAAAATTCAATTTTATACTTCATCAATATTGTATAAATCGTTTAAATTTACCCCTAATGTTGTTTTTTTGTAAAATACTCTTGAAATTTGTATTTTTTATGCGATAATATTAATATGTCTTGTTGTGTGTACATATTAAAGTAAACACACAAATTACAGAATACCAAGGAGATTACATATGAGTAATTGTGCGATTATTCTTGCGGGCGGCGAAGGCAAGCGTATGAAAAGCGACAAGCCGAAAACACTTTCGCTCGTACTTGGCAAGCCTATGCTTGAGTGGGTTATTTCTTCACTTAAAAAGGCAGGCATTAATGACATCTGCATTGTAAAGGGCTTTAAAAAAGAATGTATAGACGAATTTGTGTCAACACTTGATTTTAAGGTTGAAACGGTTTATCAGGCAGAGCGACTCGGTACAGGCCACGCAGTAATGATGGCTAAAGACTTTCTTGAAAGTCACAAAGGCGACAGCGTGGTGATTTTAAACGGCGACGCACCTTTTATGGACAGCAAAACCATTGAAAAGTCACTTGAACAGCACATAAACACTCAATCAAGTGCAACTGTAATTTCCGCAATGGTTGACGACCCTACAGGCTACGGCAGAATTGTCCGTGACGAAAACGGCGATGTAAAGTCAATCGTAGAACAGAAAGACGGCAGTGAAGAAATCCTTAAGATTAAGGAAGTAAATTCGGGCGGTTTCTGGTTTGACGCAGAAAAGCTTTTGTCTGTGCTCGGCAGAATTTCATCCGATAATAATGCAAAGGAATATTATTTGCCCGACGCATTAAAACTTTTGCTTTCGGACGGCTGTAAGGTAGGCGCTTATACCGCAGAGTGCAGCGACACAGTGCTCGGCGCAAATGATCCCGCACAGCTTGAGGAGCTTAACAATATTGCAAAAGACAGGGGATATACCTGTTAAGATAATAGTAGAATACAAACTATAGAGTAAAAAGGAGCGATTACAATGAATTTTCACGGAAAAGACATTAAAATCTTTACCGGAAGCTCAAATGTAAATGTAGCCAAAGGAATTGCAGGCAGCCTTGGAGTTCCGCTTGGTAAGAGCGAATGTACTCAGTTTTCTGACGGTGAAATAGCGGTTTCTCTTCAGGAATCTGTAAGAGGCAGCGATTGCTTTATCGTTCAGTCAACTTGCACTCCGGTAAATGACAATTTAATGGAAATGCTTATTATGATTGATGCCATGAAGCGTGCTTCCGCTGCAAGAATTACAGCAGTTATGCCTTACTTCGGCTACGCAAGACAGGACAGAAAAGCTAAGGCAAGAGATCCGATTTCGGCAAAACTTTGTGCTGACATCATCACATCAGCAGGTGCCGATCGTGTGCTTACAATGGATCTTCACGCAAACCAGATTCAGGGCTTCTTTAATATCCCTGTTGACCACCTCTATGGTTCTCCTATCCTTGCTAACTATATGAGAGAGAAAATCGGCGGAAACTTTGATGAATACATCGTTGTTTCTCCTGACCTCGGTTCTGTTACCCGTTCAAGAAACTTTGCGTCTAAGATTGGCACAGGTCTTGCTATTATTGATAAGAGAAGACCAAAGGCTAATGTTTGCGAAGTTATGAACATCATCGGTGACGCAAGAGGCAAAAAGGTTATCCTTGTTGATGATATGATTGACACAGCAGGCACACTTTGCAACGCAGCAAACGCTATAGTTGAAAAGGGCGGTGCTACTGAAGTTTATGCTTGTGCTACACACGCAGTTCTTTCAGGTCCTGCTATCGAGAGAATTAAGAACAGCGCAATCAAAGAGGTTGTTCTTCTTGATACAATCCCTGTTCCGCAGGAGAAGATGATTGACAAGTTCACAATTCTTCCTGTTGCTCCTACATTTGCAGAGGCTATCGCAAGAATTTACAATGACAAGCCGTTTACACCTGCATTTGGTTAATGAACCGAAAATTAAATAGCGATTATACAGGCGGGTTTCAAATAACCCGCCATTTCGCCGTTAAAAAGGTTTTGGGTTGTAACGACAAACAAACTAAATTTATATATAAACACAAACCATAGTTTATTAGCAGTTATTCAGACTGCACGAGGTATAATAAGAAAATGAGTTTTTTTAATTTAACATTTAACAATAACGAAAATACAGAAATCGTTGATAAATTTATTGACGAATACGCTCAATGGCACAATACGGGAAAAACTCCCGATATGGGCTCTCTTGATGTAAACTACACTCTTGAACTTCAGAAAAAAAGACTTGATGAAAATAATGTCAGAAAAGAAGTTGTGTTTGATACAAAAGAAAGCTCGTTTAAGCAGGCGCTCAAGTGCTTTACCGTCACCGACAGAGGCGACTACAAAAGTGATGTTGCCTGTAAAGACTATAAGGTGACAGAAACCTTTTTTGTAAATAATAAAAAGAAAAAGAAAAGAAAGAATAAACGCAACTTTTATGCTACCATCACAAGACTTTTAAATCAAAATGCAGGCGGTGCGGTTGCGTGCCCAAACTGCGGCGCTATCAGTGATGTGCAGGACTTACTTACAGGCTGTAAAAGCTGCGGAACAAGATTTATTATTGACGACTTATTTCCTAAGGTTACAAACTTTTATCACATTAAAGACGAGGTAGACCCAATCAGAAAAATACTAAAGCCGTCAATGCTTATATGCGTTCTTGGTATGATAGCCACCGTTATGAGCTATTCTTTGATTTCTAATATTAATAACGGAAACATAGTGCAGGGCAGCGATGACTTTGTATTTCAGATTGTGCAGTGCGTAATTGTAGGATTGATTTATGGCACTGTTTCGGGTTATATTTTGTGGGCGGCTTTTATACTCATATGGATGATGATTGGCGCAATAAAAAGCCTGTTTTTGCTCGGTCCTCATGTAAGGGCAAAAACTCAGCTGCCAAAGGTTATGCGACAGATTGACCCTAACTTTTCGTATGAGTTTTTCATAGGTAAGGTTATAAATCTTATGAAACTTATGATATTCAGCGATGACTACACCAACCTTGCGGCTTATGACGGCAAGCCTATGCAAAACACCTTTAAAGACATTGTGGACATTAGCTATGACGGTACGGTAAGGTATAATACGCTGAAAACAGACGGTAACTACTGCTATGTAGATATTACCGTATATACAACAGTAACAAAGGTTGACGGCGGTGCTCTCAAAAGTTCAAAGGAAAAATTCAGGGTTGTTGTTTGCAAAAATATACACGCAATAGCAAATGCAGGTTTTTCTATTAAAAAGGTAAGCTGTAAAAGCTGCGGCGGCAGTTTTGACGCTACAAGAGAGCATAATTGTCCTTATTGCGGTAATCCTTACCACCTCGGCAATGACGATTGGGTTGTAATTGAATTTAATAAAGAATAATTTATATAAAGGAAGGTATTTATGTTTGGTAATAAAAAGAGCTTTGGCGGCGGTGTCGAGCTTTTGGTAGTAGGACTCGGAAACCCCGATAAAAAGTACGAAAACACCCGTCATAACGCAGGCTGGCTTGCGATTGACGCAATAGCCGAGAGTCTTGACTGCAAGGTAGACAGAGTAAAATTTAAAAGCTATGTCGGCGAATGTAATATAGCAGGCAGAAAGGCAATGCTTATGAAACCTACCACATATATGAACAACAGCGGTCAGGCAGTGGTAGAGGCGATGAATTTCTACAAAATTTCACCTGAAAATGTGATAGTATTATTTGACGATATATCCCTCGATGTCGGTAAAATGCGTATTCGCTCAAAGGGCAGTGACGGCGGACAGAGAGGAATGAAGAGTATTATATATTTAAGCGGCAGTGATAAGTTTCCACGAGTTAAAATAGGAATCGGCGCAAAGCCTACACCCGAGTGGGATTTAGCGGATTGGGTGCTTTCAAGATTTTCCGACGATGAACAGAAGAAGCTTGCGCAGGTATTTGAAAATGCCGCAAAAGCCGTTGAACTTATGGCAGACGGAAAAATCGACAGAGCAATGAATTTGTTTAATTAACATTTTTATAAAACAATGTTGAAAAAAACGGTAATTATCCCAATTTTTTGATAAATAAAAAGTGAACAAAAAATTAAAGCAAGATGAATTATGAAATTTTTAGTTGATGTTTTTAAAAACAGTGAGGTTTTTAACTCACTCGAAAAAGCTGTTGTGCGTGGCGGCAGTGTTTGCGCTACGGGACTTTCCGCCGTTCACAAGGCACATATTATCTATTCGCTGTGTTGCCGCAAGAGCACCACAGCCTTTTGTGTTGCCTCCGACGAGCGAGAGGCGCAGACAATCTGTAATGACCTTGCAAGTATGGGTATGCGTGCTTATTTTTACCCCGAGCGTGATTTTAATTTCAGAGATATTCAGAGCGCCTCAAGAGAGTACGAACACGCAAGACTTAAGGTACTGCTCAAACTCATTGACGGCGAATGTGATGTAGTTGTCAGCTGTATTGATGCAGCGTCGCAGTTCACAGTGCCAAAGGAATTTTTGAGGGATTGTGTTCTGACTTTAAAAGAAGGCCTTGAAATCAGTATAGAAAAAGCCGTACGAACACTTACCCTGCTCGGATACGAGCGTTTTGATGCGGTAGAGGGCAGCGGTCAGTTTTCTGTAAGAGGCGGTATTCTCGATTTCTTTATGCCTGATGCTGAAAATCCTGTTCGTGCGGAATTTTGGGGTGATGAAATCACCGACCTTTCTTTTTTTGATATTGATACACAGCGAAGAGGGGAAAAGGCAGGCGAAATCCGTCTTTCGCCGTCTGCGGAGGTAATTATTGAGGACAGAACGGTGCTTGCCGACAAAATAGAAAATCTTGCAAAAGGCGTGCGAGGCAAAAAAGCTCCGCAGGTTAAGGAAACACTGCTTTCGGAGGCGGACAGCATCAGGTCGGGCGCAATGCTTTCAAATACCGACAAGTTTATTCCGCTTTTATATGATAAAGCCGAAACCTTATTTGATTATCTCGACAGAGATACTTTGATTTTCACTTCGGAGTTTAACAATATTTCAGAGCGTGGCAGAGCAATGGACTTCAGAAATGAAGAAACCGTAAAATCCGCCTTTGAGGACGGCATTCTTTGCAGAGGTCTTGACAAGTATTCACTCACTTTTGCAGAATGTGTTGATATTTTTACTTCTCACGGCATTGTTATGCTTGAGGGCTTTGTGCACGGTTCAACAACAATTCCTCTCAGAAAAATAGTATCGTTTTCCGCAAAACAGCTTTCTGTATGGAACGGTTCATACAAACAGCTTGAGGAGGACTTAAACGGTATGCTCACTGCAGAAAGCTGCGGTGTTGTGCTTGCGGGAACGGACAAGGCGGCAAAAAACCTTTGTGATTCGCTCAGAAATGACGGTATTCCCGCACAGTATGCCGATAAGTTGTCGGAAATAAAGAAAAACGCATTATTTGTATTGCCCGGTACTTTGAGCGCAGGCTTTGAATATCCGCTCGAAAAATTCTTTATTATCACACAGGGGCATATTTCGTATGTGCCGAAAAAGAAAGCAAGAAAGAAAATATCAAAGGACAGCCGGGAGGTTTACAGCCTTTCGGAGCTTTCGCAGGGCGATTATGTGGTGCACAGCGTTCACGGTATAGGTATTTTCGGCGGTATCCGTAAAATTGATACCCACGGAATTGTAAAAGACTATATCAAGATTGAGTATGCAAAGGGCGATGTTCTTTATGTGCCCGTAACTCAACTTGATATGGTTGCTAAATATATCGGCCCGTCCGAAAACAGTCGTGTAAGGCTTAATAAGCTCGGCTCGCAGGATTGGCAGAAAGCAAAGTCAAGAGTAAAAGCATCTGTAAAGGACATTGCAAAGGAGCTTATTGCACTTTATTCCGCAAGAATGAAAGCAAAGGGCTATGCTTTTTCACAAGATAACGAATGGCAGCACGATTTTGAGGCTAAGTTTGAATACGAAGAAACTCCCGACCAGCTTAGGTGCTGTGATGAAATCAAGACGGATATGCAGAAAACCTCACCGATGGACAGACTTTTGTGCGGTGATGTAGGTTTTGGCAAAACAGAGGTGGCACTGCGAGCGGCATTTAAGTGCGTTGCGGATTCAAAACAATGCGCATTGCTTTGCCCGACAACAATTCTTGCGTGGCAGCATTACCAGACTGTGTGCAAGCGCTTTGAGGGCTATCCGATAAGAATTGAATTGCTGTCACGATTCAGAACGGCAAAACAACAGAAAGAAACTATAGAAAAGCTAAAGCGTGGAGAGGTAGATTTGGTGGTCGGCACGCACAGACTTGTGCAAAAAGATGTGGAGTTCCGTGACCTCGGACTTGCAATCATTGACGAGGAACAGCGCTTTGGCGTGGCACAAAAGGAACGCTTTAAGGAGCTTTGCAAAAATGTTGATGTTCTTACTCTTTCGGCTACACCTATTCCAAGAACTCTCAATATGGCAATGAGCGGTTTAAGAGATATGAGTGTAATCGAGGAAGCGCCACGAAACCGTCAGCCTGTACAGACTTATGTTCTTGAACATGACGATGCGGTAATTAACGAGGCTATCCGCAAGGAACTGAGAAGAGGCGGACAGGTTTTCTACCTGCATAACGATGTTGCGACTATTGAATCCTGTGCCTCAAGAATTCTTGAGGCTGTGCCCGAGGCAAAAATAGCCATAGGTCACGGCAAAATGAAAGAGCACGAACTTAGCGAAGTATGGCGAATGATGATTGAACAGGAAGTAAATGTATTAGTATGCACCACTATAATAGAAACGGGTGTTGACCTGCCGAACGCAAATACGCTAATTATAGAAAATGCGGACAGAATGGGACTTTCACAGCTGCATCAGCTAAGAGGACGAGTAGGCAGAAGCAACCGCAGAGCCTATGCTTATCTTACATTCCGCAAAAACAAAGTGCTTACAGAAATTCAGCAAAAGCGCCTTGCCGCTATCAGAGAATTTACCGAATTTGGCAGCGGATTTAAAATCGCAATGCGAGATCTTGAATTAAGAGGCGCAGGAAACATTATGGGTGCTCAACAGCACGGACATATGGAATCTGTCGGATACGATATGTATCTTAAGCTGTTGGGCGAGGCAGTAAGCGAAGAAAAGGGCGAAGCCGCACAGTCTGCCGACCTTGATTGTCTTATTGATATTTCGGTAAATGCGCACATTCCGGAGAGCTATGTAGAAAGCCTTACTCTCCGACTTGATGTATATCGCAGAATCGCCGATATACGCAACAAAGAGGACAGCCTTGATGTTAAGGACGAACTCAAAGACCGTTTCGGCGAAATTCCCGAATCCGTGCTCGGACTTATTGATATTGCGCTTATAAGAAACTGTGCAAACGCAATGGGTATTTACGAAATCAGGCAGACGGATACCAATGTTTTACTTTTTGTCAAAGAGATAAAATCGCCGAAGGTTATAGAACTTCTTTCAAGGCTCAACGGCAGAGCAATGCTGTCTGCGGGCAACAAACCGTACATTACAATAAGATGCGGCGGCGGTTCATCGCTTGATATGCTCAAAAAAGTATTTAAAATCTGACAGTTGTCTGAAAACTTTGCCGAAAAAGCAATAAATTTTAGAAAATATATAGACAATGCAAATTTTTTTGTGTATAATCATAAAGTACGCACCCTGTCATTTTACGGGTGAAATAGAATTTTTTAAGGACGGTAAATATTATGAAACCATATGCAAAGATCGGTTCATTGTTGCTTGCACTGATTATTGCTGTTGCAGCGGTTGGCTGCACTCCAATCAGCCTTAATGCAGAATGGGCTTACAGGACAGATAAAGTAGAATTGCCAATAGGCGTTTACAGCTACTCGCTTAAAACAGCTTACTCACAAGCTCAAAATTATGCGTCGAAACTTGCTTCATATGATGAGGCCTCCGATTCATGGCTTGACCTTGAGATTACAGACGATGACGGCGACAAGGCGATTGCAAGAGATTGGATCAAAAACGAGGCAGAAACAATGTGTCTTAATTACATTGTGACTGACAACCTCGTTGAGGAGCTCGGCATTGATATGAGCGGCGCTACCGCAGATTCGGCTAAAAAAACAGCCGAGGAATATTGGACAGTAGGCCCTTACGCTTCATACGGCTACTATATGCCTTATAAAGACCAGTACGAGCCTTACGGTGTTTCTTTTGAAAGCTTTGAATATTGCACAACACTTTATAACACAAAATACACAGCAGTATTTGAAAAGCTTTACGGTGAGGGCGGTTCAAAAGAGGTAAAGGATGACGAATTTATTTCATACTTTACAGAAAACTATACAGACTATAAGTATATAAAAGCAAATCTTTATGAGTCAACAACCGACGAGTCAAACAACAGCAAAGATGCAGCGCTTTCCGACGAAGACGCAAAGAAGATTACAGACGAGTTTGACGGTTACGCAAAGGAACTTAATAACGGTACTTCTTTTGACGATGTTGTAAATAAGTACAAGACAGCTAACTCACTTACAGACGATCCGTCAACATCAGCTGTAGAAAACCTTAAAAGCAGTTCACTCGGCGATGAGCTTAAGACAGCTCTCGGCGAAATGAAAGCAAACGAGGCAAAAACCGTTAAGGTAGGTACAGGCAATACAGCAGTTTATTACCTTATCTATAAGGGTGACATCAACTCAGACATTGACAGCTATGTTTACGATTCAACACAGCGCAACAAATTGCTTGCAGATATGAAAAAAGACGAGTTTGCAAAGTATGTAGATGACCTTGCACAAAAGACCGATTGTGAAAAGAATCAGTCTGTACTTGACCAGTATAAGCCTGAACTTTACTTTGTAAAGCCTGAAAGCTCATCAGCAAGCTCAAGCTCTTCAAGCACAAGCTCTTCAAGTTCATCTTCTTCAAACTAAAAATTTAAAACCCAAAATGCCACACAGCCTTTGTGTGGCATTTAGTGCAGATATTTTCAACCGATTAATAACCTTTTAAATATATGAAAGGAGTCAACAGTATGAAAAGAAAAATAATTGCTTTAATTTCCGTACTTGCACTCAGTTTTTCTGTATTTGCTTTTTCGGTAAGTGCGGTTGAAGGCGAAGAAAGCGGCGGAGAAATTATTGAAACCGAGCCTGCTCCCGAGCCGGAACCGACATATGAGCCGGAACCCGAACCGGAGCCGACATACGAGCCGGAACCCGAACCGACATATGCTCCCGAGCCCGAACCGACATATGCTCCCGAGCCGGAAACGGAGCCTACAGAACCTTATTATGAAGAGCCTACTTACAGTTATGATGATAAGCCATACTACAGCGACGGCGACGATGTATATGTAGGCGGCGGTCAGTCAACATATACTGTACCCGAAACCACTGCGCCTCCTGCACAGATGTATTCTGTAAGCAAAGATACTATTGACGATAAAACGCTTTCACAGAGCGATTGGAACGATATTTCCGCAAATCTCAAAAACGCATCTCTTACCGACAGCGACGGCGATGATTTCAACTTTATCAAGAAAAACACAAGTAAATCCGATAACGGACATTGGATGCTTTATGCAGGTATTGTGTGCTTGATTTTAAGTGTTGCAGGTATTGTTTACTTTATTATTGCTACAGTAAAGAGCCGTGGCAGATACAAATTTGCTCCTGCAACAGGTAAAGCAGGCAAAATCAAAAAGAGAAAATTTGACACCGCAGATGTAGAACTTCCAAAGCAGGATGTATCAAAAGGCGGTACAAAATTTAAGCATTAATTAAAATTTTATCCCGATAAAGTGCGACTTTATCGGGATTTTTGCTTTAATTTGGGTAAAATAACAGTTGAAAGATAGACTTAAAAATTTAGGCCAAGCCTTTTTAAAGGCTTGCGGGTTTGTGTAGCGCCCATAAAAATCTTCCGATACAACAATTTATCAGGCGCAAACAGCTTGACTGTTTGCGTGCTGAAACTAAGTTTGTTAAAACAGGCGATAGCCTTTTAGAAAAGAATTTATTTATTCATTGTTTAATGAGTGGCTTTTTCGTATTGCTATCGCATTTAAAGGCTAACGCCGTTGCGTTCAAGCCGCCAAACAGTGAGCTGTTCGGCTATCGTTAGATTGCATAAACGAAAAGTATTTGTGGGCTTTGCCCACACCCACGACCTTTGAAAAGGTCGACCAAACTTTTATAATTTTTAAATTTAATTTTCATCTCAACATAAAAAATAGAACTGTGAGCATAAAATACAAAAATCCGCAAAAAATATAACCACCCGGAAAGGTGGTTAATTTTATGAATAGAAAAGAAAGCAAACGCAACGAGCGGTATCCTATTGAACTGCCGTCACGCAACAACGGTTTTGAACATTCACCGATTGTAGATGTTACCGATAACGAAATTTATCCGTATGAACTCAATTCAAGGCGAAATGCGGTATATCAGCCCAATGAAAATATTTCAGAGGTTGTGGCTACCGAAATAGAACCTGATTCGGCAGTGCAAACCATTCACGGACGGCAAATGTAGGAATAAAAACGGGGAAAGTGTCGGCATTTACCGAGCCGACACTTCCGCTCAGTCCCTGTTGTTTTGTAATTATCTGCGCCCTCAACTGGTGAAAGCCGTCTGTAACTATAGCTTTGTTTTCGTTAAGTCCGTTTGCTTTAATTATTTCTTCGGAAAATGCAATATTTTCGCCTGTATTTACCGCTTTGTCTTCTATATAAAGCCTGTCCGGAGAAATCCCTGCCTCGACAATGCAGTTGTACATAGCCTGTGCCTCACTCATCGGTTCATTACTGCCCTGTCCGCCTGTAAGTACAGCTTTTGCATCAGGATTTTCCTGCAAATATCTAACGGCGCTGTTTATTCTGCCTGTAAGCATCATACTCGGGCCGTTCTCGGTAACTTGAGCGCCAAGTACGATTGCGGTTGCATTTTGTTTTGGCTGTTGTATGCAGGCAAATGTCATCAGACCCGTAACAATCAAACCGTAGCAAAGAAGTGCTGTAAAGCAAAAATTGATGCCGTACAGAACAATTTTGCCGAATATATTTTTCTTGAGTTTTTCTTTTAATGATTTGTATTTATTGCGTGTGCCGAATACAAAAATCAGCCATACACACAGCAACCCGCCTACAAGATTGCCGATGTTGACAATTCCCCACAGAGCGCCCGATACAAACAACAATAAAAATACAATGGCAATTAAGGTAATTATAACTCTGAATATTTTAAAAGCTTTGTTTTCTTTTTCCACAGCTTATCAGCTCTTTTCGTAAATAATTATAATTATTTTAGCATATAAAGCACAAAAAGGCAATAACTTTTAACTTTGCTTGCAAAATTTTATTGATACCGCAGTGAAAGCGTGATATAATAACTTATTATGCAAGGCGGTGACAATATGAAGTCTGTATTTGCGGGAAACAAAGCGAAGTTTGCTTATTTTTCCTTTATATTTATAATAATTTCAACGGCTATGTATACATTTTATGCCAAAGAACCGCATTGGTGGTATATTGTATGGAATGATATTCTTGCTGTAATTCCGCTGTTTGCGGCAATGCTGTGCGAACATTATTTCAGTAAGAAAAAAGCTGTTCCTGCTGTAATATTTGGATTTTTGTGGTTATTATTCTTTCCAAATTCGCCGTATATGATGACGGATTTAAAATATACAAGCTATTTTAAAGAGTCCGCTTATCTTGAATATGAAAAAATCGGAACGAATGTGACCGCTTGGCTTATGGTGCTGAACTTGACGGTTACGGTTATACTCGGGCTGCTGTTCGGAATGATGTCAATGCGAATAATTCATAAAATAATAAATAAGCGTTTCGGAAAGGCGACGGGTGTTGCTTTTTGTACAATTACGATTTTACTCAGTTCGTTTGCAATTTATATCGGCAGATATGCAAGAGTAAATTCGTGGGATATTGTTCGCCCGATTTTCTTAATTGAAAAATCGTTAAACTCACTGTCGGAATTTTCACCGATTTTTATAGCTGTATTCTGTATAGCCACGGCGATGCTGTATGTGCTTTATTATGCATTTGATAAATTTGTAATAAAACACGATTGATAAACGGTTTTTGAGAATTTTTAAAAACTACGGTTAATTATATTTATTAAAATAACCGACAAAAACTGCTGTTTGAGTGACAAACCCAAACAGCAGTTTTTATGTTATGTTCTGAATATTTGATATATTGATAAATTGTGGTTTAGCAAATTGATTTGCCAATTAATTA
>ULLI01013254.1_pt1 | contig 15353 bp, 19 predicted proteins | sample 1951351 | NCBI WGS metagenome assembly ULLI01 (sample SAMEA4835520, study PRJEB28245) | human gut metagenome | biome: gut microbiome; material: fecal sample | place: Denmark | collected 2008 | reverse complement strand
GGACAATGCAGTAAGCGGAGCAGACGGCGCACCCGTTCCTCCTGCAGATTTCCCGCAAGATGAAAAGGAAGATTTGCCCTTCTGATAAGATAGCAACTATCTGAAAATAAGCGGATAATAAATGTAGTATTTACTAATCATAGTAAAGTAGGAAATTAGGAAACTTATTCTTACTAAATTAGTAGATACTACATTTGCCAACGCTTTCAAGACATTCTTTTTCATCGTGCACACTATTATGATATTCGTCTTGTTCGATTACTATTCCTTGAATTGTTGGCCTGTTTGTAACACCCCGTCCTTATAGTGTTCTTCCATTGTTAAGTTAAAGTCCTCAAAGCGTTTAATAATATAATCACCCATAGCATTTGCAATGGGCATCATGTCCGCTTTCAAGAGGAAACGACCTCCGCTCAAATCGCTATCCCAGAAATCCTCGCATGGAATTACGCTGACTTCCAGCTTATAACCATCAGGGGCTTTTATGTTTTTTCCGCTTGGCAGTTCGATCATCTCACGAGTAGTTCCATCATTCCCATATATGATTTCTGACAATGTATGCCGTTTTAGATCAGGATGCCGAAAATCAATACTGTCAATGGCAAGCCTGAAATGCAGATACGCGCTATCGGTGGTTTCGTCGTGGAAATCCGGTTCCAGCATGTCTTCAAAGCGAAGTAAATATTTCAACCGCCCATTTCCGTCGTATCCATAAATGAGACGTTGGGCGTATGTCTCCGATGCTGCCGAGACGGTTGCAATCACTCTTCCGTCTTGGCCAACATATCTAATGAGGCTATTTTGAGGAGCGGACTTCAGTTGCTTCACAGCATACGACCCATCAGAAAAAGTAACGGAATCATAATCAAGCCATCCTTGTTCTTCAAGGATTTCGGGGACATCGTATGCACTATAATGTGCAAAGTCAATTATCTCTATCTGTTTTCTTTGGCCGCAAGCTGTAACCAGCGTGATGAACATTGGAAGTATCAGGAGTTTTGGGACTTTTTTCATGCCTATAATAGGTTTCATCACATTTTAATTTCTATGGGTATCAGTTAACAGGAAATCCATCAATCTATTATAGGCATTTCCCAATGTTTCCACTGCATCTTCTTTTTCTTGTTTGTAAATGCAAATATAGACCGTATACTGCGGATTATAGGTCGGGAAATAACCACACAACTCCATCTTGTATCTTCCATTATCGGGTGTCGCGGACAATTGTGTCGTTGTACCCATAACTCCGGTAGTTTTCTTGTCAGATAAATTCAACTTCTTAAGATTATCTTTGTCCTCAAAGATTTTTTTTATAGCTTGAATATGTTTCAAATCAGCCATCCGCTCTTTATCTACAAATATACTGTCCGCTACAGGCAAGAGGGCAACTTTCTTGCCTTGGTTGGCTATCCCATTGAAAAACTCCAACACATCCCAAGCCGTTATAGTGTAGCCATACCCTAAAGATGCCCAGACTAATGCCGTTTTGAATCGACTATCTGCATAAGACATATCCAAGCCTGTAAACCGGATTGCTTTTACAAAATCATCCACATCATTATAAGCCTTAGAAGCTGCTATATAGGTCGCAATGTTCGATTGATGTGCAAATGCGTCAAGATAAGTCAGCTTTCCATACCCGCCATCTTTCCAATTGGAATCTTTCAGGGGAATGCCATTCACCGGATATACTCCCTCACGGGTGTCAACTGTATCGGTAAGGACTATCTTGCCACTATTCAAGGCTGCTAACCACGTAGCGACTTTTCCCATGCTTGAATATTCTTCCTTGTGAAAATCTTCCAAGCGGCAGCCGCGATTGCGGAAATTGCCACTTGCGGCCCGAACATACCCTGTCGGAGTACCTACGACCATGATAATGCCGCTGTCTGCTTTCTGTTCTTCAATCAGGCTTGACAGAAGACTATCTGTGAAATGATTGACTGCAGGGATGACAGTTGTCTCACGCATACTATTTCTCTCTTTGCAAGCAATTGCAAGCAGGAGTATGGCTGTTGCCATAAACACTTTTACAGGTTTCATATACCAACTAAGAAATCAAATTTAAATCTTAATATCCATTATCTATAGCTTTATGGGAAAAACACAATGTGGCTAATACCAAACCGAATAATGATATTCAATATTATTTGCTTTACAGAAGTCCAACAAGTTCTGCACAAAGCCAAAATGTCCCGTGCGAAACCCAAATCTCGACTTCAACCTTTTAAAGAAATCGGAAGTAGAATTAGCCATTAACGATTCACATAACCTTGATGTGTTCCCTTCATCAAACGAGTATGTGGTTTCCACTGTTCCGTCACGATGATTCATTTCCCATTCCTGAAAATCTACACGACGAATGATAAACTTCATGTCTTCAACGATGGCAAACAATACACAAAACAATTCACCATCACGCATTGTCTTATATAAGGTTCTGTATCCATTTCTCATTGATAAAATAATTTTTAAGGAAGTAACTACCTATTTTGCACATATGTTGATATAATGAGCATACACAACACGGATGCTACAAGTTCAGGGTACAAAGTTACGGTATATTTACGAAAATCTCATTCCTCATGTTCTGCTCATTTGGCTTCAACAGGTTATAATCTCCTTTCGCATATCCGGCACGTCCTGTATTAAACAAACTTAACTTCCCATTATATTTTACATATACAAGTGGAAGACGATAAGGTTGCACGCCAGAGTACCGTGTGGGAGCAATCAAACGGTATCTGTCTCGCAAGCCGACATTGCCATTTCTGTTCTCCACGATTAACACTCCGGTCAGGCACATATCATCACGATAATTCTGTTTCCTTGCCGCATCTTTGACTGTATAGACATCATATCCCAGGCAAAACGAGGGCAGTAAGACACCCACCATTACATAAGTCAAAGCCGCTTTGATATATTTTTTAGTCTTAGCAGCAAAATAGATTGTAGGAATGAGAGCCAGTATTGCGCTCACTACCAGACAAACATTTCTTGTATCATTCGTTACATATTGTGCGTACCAAAAGCATCCGGCAGAAAGTACAATACCAAGATACTCATACCAATATACTTTCCTGCCATTCTTCCTGTTCACAAAAAAGTAAGAATACGCAGGCAACAGCAACATGGTTACCAATGACAACCATTCATTCATGACAATACCTGCACACCATGCGATTATAAACAGGCTACAATAAGTGAGGTAACGACACCGAAGAGGGTCGTTCCAAAAATAAAGACCGTTCCAAAGCGTTATCTTGGCAGTTCTTGTTTGTACGCACTTCTTTCTCGCGTAAAGAAAATAAATCAGCGGCATCAACCACAGCCATAAGGGCAGGAAAAGGTTCCATGCCTTCCAGCTACTGTAAGGCGGCAGTTCTGTCGTTATCCATCGAGGTGACAAAGTGTAATTGACAGCTATATTGGCATAATTATACATATCCCTTTGCGCATCAGCCATGACGCTTCCCTGCAAAATGAAATGGCACAACAAACCACAAAAAAGACAAATAAAGGCCGTCATCCATCCGTACTTTTCCTTTCGGAACATCATAAAGCTAAGGCTCACCCGAATTAGCATGGCATATATCACAAACGGGAGTGTCCATTCAGGAAACTTCGTGGCTTCTTCCAAGCAAATGGAGGCCAACAGGTTTGATACCCATAAATGGATTACAAACAACCCCCATATACTGCATAACAACAAATCGAACTTGAAGAATAATTTACGTGCTTCCATATCCTATAATTTTTCTACCCATTTTTCAAAACATCCGATCACTTTATCATACACTTCCTTGGCTTTCAAAGTAGATACCCATGCTCGTACTTGCTTCTCGTTACCGTGAAATATCGGAGTGTCACTATTGCCATTGCCATATTCTATCAGCAGCCGTATGCTTTTCCTACCGTCAGGCGTATCAACCATTATCAAATCTATTTGCCGGTAAATCTCCTTATCACTTGGATTGTATTCGGATTCAAAATAATCATCATCCAAATTCTTCCGGCCTTTCACATAGCTAATGAACGGATTGATAAGTCCCTCAATCTTTTCAAACAGGACATCCTTGTCATATTCCGTGTAATAGGTCGCGGATTTTCTTTCCATCTTTTTCTTCATGCCTATTACCCTTTTTCACCTTAAGTAATACAACATACGCATTGTTTTTATCTCCTTTTCAACTCTCTATCATTTCATACTGTGTATATTCAGGGAACCACTTATCCAATAACTCATCAACCTTGTATTGCATTTGGGGTGTGATATATTTCGTCATTTTCTGTATCATTACGGCAATCGACACGATTTCATCCAACCACCCGATAACAGGTAGCCGTTTAGCATCCAATATATCTATCGGGAACACTAAATAAGCAAGGCTCGCAAAAATTGCTAATTTGTCTTTTCGTGGAGTTGTGGGACTACGCATCACATACCATAACAACAATACCGGACGAGCTGCGGTACGACCAACTTTTCGACACCAATCGCAAATGCCATTCCATAAAGCATTGTAGTTTAATTTTAATATTGCCATATTCTATATTATATTAAGTGATTAAATTAAAATACGGAATCTGTAAAATACTGGACATAAGTCATCTGGAAACGAAATCTCGCTTCGGTTATAGAGGTGCCATACACATATAAGGCTGTGAAATATTCCTTGAGCCCGTTATTTATTGCTTTTAGCATCTTATACACTACATTTGCGTTCATTGCGCCTCCAATGAGTTTCATCCCAGGTATGCGCTTCACCATATCACCCTTTAACTGAGCAATAAATTTTGTCATCTTTATTTTATTGTAACAATCATTTTTGATAAAGATCATCAATTCCTTTAGCTGTGCCTCTCCATGTATAGGATTATACCCTTCAAAATCATTTTCCACCATCCATTTGATGGTGTCATTTATCCGAGTTAATCGGTCCAACATCATCCGATTATATAAATCCTTTTTCATACCTGATATATCGGGCACAAGACTAAAAAAGACAAACTCTGCAATCTCACTTTCGTTCAAATTGCGAAAGGTTCGGTCAACTATTTCTTTAACATTAGAAGAAGAAAGACGAGGTTTCCCATCCTTTATATCTTCGTCATCGGATGCCCCTTTAAGGGCTTTATATACAAAATACCCCAATGTACCAAGAACAAGTAAACCGAAAAGATTGCCTTTCCCTTTATTATCGGTATCTTCCATATTACTATGTTTTGCTAAAAAATCAGTTCATGTTTTTCCAAGAAGCGAAGTGTTTGGATTAACGATTTAGGTGATCCCTTGCCCATTTCGCTTCTTTAATCCAATGTTCCTGTTCTGAACCAGATGATATACGCGCTTGCCGTTCGTACCATTCGACATCTGCCATAGTAGCATTCTTTACCCCAGAACCAGTCAATCCATTATCATTAAAATGCTGACGATATTCTGTAATAAGTCCGCTCTTTTCCTCAAGGTATTGATTTAAACGCTCAAGGCAATTGTCATATGTAGGTTCAATTTTGCGAGCTATCATATCTTGTGCTACTGCTTTTCCATATTCGATAAAATCAGCACGAAGAGCACCGTTAGGATGTGTATTACCTCCTTCTGTAGAACCAAGGGATGCTTCAAAATTATCAATATTCATTCCTTTAAGACCTGCATGTATTCCAGCAAAGTAATCACAGGCCAATTCTTCTTCCCATTCGTCATTATATGCACCTTGTAAAGTACGATGTGCACATTCATGCGTATAGATAAGAGTGAGAGAGTCTTCGCCAGAAATTCCAAGAGACATTAATTGTTCCCGATTAAATCCAAAGACATCATCTTCATATGTACTTGTGTCGTTGGGCCAAACACAGGCTCCATGGGCATTAATGACTGGTACTTCGGGAATCCCGAAGAAATCACATGCACGATGTACGGCATTTACTACCATGTCATCAGTGAGCATCTTATCATAGAATTGATTGGAGGTTGCATCCATATTCGAATCACCAACTGTAAGCAAATCAGAGTCTATCATACTAATATTGATTTTTATTAAACGATTACAATAGTAGAGATTTTAAAATCAGTAAAAATCTATCAGTAAACGATTCATTTTTTAGATGAGTATATAATCAGCCACCTCCTGCATCATAATCGCCAGCATACAATGTTGCATCTCCGCATTTTTTACACTTAACAATCGTTTTGCCATTAGTTGGCATAACACTTAATGGCAGCAAATTACCGCATTTAGGACATTTCATGTAATAAATTTTACAATCAGTACAATAATAGATTTCTTCAGACCAATGATCCGCTTCCTCTTTACGATGTCTAGAATTTCCCCAAAAGGCGTGTCCTATACCATTAAAAATAGTTCCAATTGTGGCATATACCACATCTTCTTTCATCTGCATGTCCTTAAACTTTGACCACGATGAAAGTTTTTTTCCACATTTAATACAGCTATTCATAATTGACTTTTGTATATATTCATACCAACAGTAGCTTCAATGCCCTCTGTTGATCCTAGTTTCATTTGATCTATGGAATTTCCAAAAGCATCTTCTATGTTAATCTTTATAACAGGGACTCCCACTGTTTTCTTTTTCTCTATAACAGTAGCCTTAAAAAAATCTCTGTTCCTGAGTTTTTCCTTGATCACTTCGTATGTAATGACACCAATAATGAGGATGATGCCCATTGCCGCCAAAATTGCGGGTATTCCTACTAATATCGACATATTTTATCTATTTTTTATTATTTGTTTCTATCTTTCCTGGATTCAGTTCCAAACGTTGAGCCAGTTCTCGCGAAGCAGGCGTGATACTTGTAGTTGCCTTTTTAAAATCCATTACTTGTTCCGTAGCATTTTTTTCTTCTTTATATTTAGTCGCTTCTTCTACAAAATTTGAAGGAGTAAAAATGTGAGTTGCGCCATCTTCTTGTGACGCTTTCAATAGAACACGCCAAATGATGTTTTTTATATCTCTTCCTGATAATGACACAAGCGAGTCACCTATAGCCTCAAGCTCGTTATCGCAAAACTTTCCATTGACTATAAATGGATAAAGCTTATTGGGTATATTTTTCTTGAAAATCTCTATACATGTAAGCTTGTCCGGAAGAGGAAATTCGATTTCTGCTAAGAAACGAGTTTTAAAAGCCGTATCATAATTAGCAGTTAGGTTTGTTGCAAAAATTACGACACCGCGATATTTCTCAAGTTGAATAAGCATTGTACTGCGAAGCGAGTTTATTGCCTGTTCAGCACCTTGGGTGACATTTTGAATACGCTTACCTAAAAAAGAATCAGCTTCATCAAAGAAGAGAACAAGTCTCTTATCCTTGGCAAAGTTGAACACTCTTTCAAGTTTTTTAGGGGCTTCTCCTACATACATAGATTCTATTTCAGAGTAATTGAGTGCTAGCAACTGATATTCAAAGCCTGTCTTTTTGCTAAGTTCGTTGGCGATGGCATTGGCACACATTGTCTTACCTGTTCCTGGAGGACCAAAGAAATTAATAATTGACCGAACATTGGGGTCTATCTCTGACCACCCCCATGTGTGATATATCAGTTCTTGGTTGACTATGCTGGAAAGTGCCATTTCAAGTTTAGCACGATTAGTATCGGAAAGCACAACCCTGTCCAATGTTTCTGTTGGTTTCATTATTTTGAAGTCAGCACCTTCTACTTTATTAAATTCAGCACGTGTCTTTTTATAGAAATTGACTTTCCAATCCAGATATTCAACCACATTGAAGAGTGAACTTTTATCTCGCTGTTCTCTGATATACGAAATTTCTTCAATGATAAAAGAAAGTGGTAATCCATCAAAAAAAGAACTTATGATATTTACTTCTGCCAACTCCAAATCCCCCAATTCTTGTATAATGTAATTTTTAAGTTCTGAAGAATTGATACTTGTCAGAACCTCGACCATATCGACCATGCAGGATAACTCAATGGGGAGAATCAAAGCTGAAGAAACAGAAAGGATAACAGTATTAGATAATTTACTGAGAGACAATATCAGGTCATTCCTTAACATCGAAAGTTCTTTGTTAAGAATCTTTGGAGTTCCTGTCAGGTCAGAAAAGAGATAATCAAAAGCAAGAAGGTGAATAACTTTATTCCTTTCTTTTGAAATGGTTCTCTTTAAAAGAGTATTGTCTCGCAAAATGTCATTAATGGATATTATAATTTCGTCACGTTGAAGTCTATCCGCAAGCGTAGCAACAAAAATATTCGCAGCAGAAATATCGCCTCCTACTAAACAGATGAAAGCATTGAAGTTTACAGGAAGTATATGATTCCTGACATTCGATATACGCTCCCGGAATAATGCTTCGTTAGTATTGACTTTTGGAGTATTTTCAAAAGTATCCGTATCTTTAGGAGATAGTATAGAGAATAGCAGTTTATTAATACCCTTGGAATCGAACCTAAACAAGGTCAGTTTTGCTTTTAGTACGCCAAGTGTAGCTTCATATTGCTTACTATAATCATCTAATATCCAATAAATAGAATCTTTAAGTTTATCTGAACCGTAAAGTTCAGCATCAGAGGGATTAAGAATTAATTCATAACGTAAAGGTATTCTTTGAGGCATTGAAACTTCAAAATCCTCGACTCTATTCACAAAAGATTGAAAAATTCTGTCTTTTTCTTCTTTTGATGCCTTATAAGTAGAATGGTCTTTCTTTTTGAATTTTTCCATTTACACTTATTATTTGTATATTTCTGTTATGTATATGATAATTTGGAAATACGACCGAAAATACAGTCTAATCCAGCACAACCTTTCCTATAGTAGCTAATGTAGCGACAGCCTGAATCATGTCCACTTCAAATTGATTTCTGTAATTTCGTTATGCAATTTAGCTGCAAATTTTTCGTCTATCAAGTTCCCAATAACTATCATCACATTTTTTGTATTGTCATTCATATCACTAAGAACAAAAGCCAATACTTTCTTTGATGAAGATTTTTCTAATTTTGCTTTAATATCATCAGAGAGACCAAGTTGTGAATTTGTAATATTTTTAACAACATAGATACGACGGATTTTTCCAAAGTCCTCCATGTCAACATCAAGCGTTTTTAGCCAGTCACCAATATCTGAAAGTCTAATGACATCAGTTTCTTTGTAAGAAATTGGATAACGGCCAGATTCTTTTGCTTTTTTTACCAAATAGTAAATACCTGCTCCAACAACAATTATTGAAGTCCCTAAAATTATATAGTTCATATATTCAAACTTTAAAAGTTAAAATTAATTTCATGTACACTTGCTGCTGCAACTTTGTTACGCATGTCTTCAGACAATTGTTCAGGAGATACAGAATACACATTTTCAGTATTATACTCTTTATCTGTTTGCGCAAGATGAAGATCATAGTCGGAATCTGTGGCTTTTGTTTCCAAAAAGATATCCTTTCCATTTACGTTAAGCACGCCATCTTTGTTTTCTTCTTTAGCACGTTTTATAATCTCACCGAAGCCATCAGTCTTTGGTGTGAATATAAGGAAAAACTTTTTTAATCCAGTTTTAATCTTTTCAAGCAAGTTGGGTATATTTCTTAATGCATTTTGAGCAAGAGCCCTTAATGCTTGAATTACAGTTGTGGTATAACCAGCAACTTTGACAAAGAAAACTTTGAAACGTGCCCAAACCTTTTGTATAGCATTCTTGACCCATTCCCAAGCTGATTTAATATAATCGAGAAATCCCATAAGTTATGTAAAATTAAGTTGTATACTTTCATTGTTTGTAAACATATCATCAATGCTGTCATCTGTCTTTTCATAGCAGAAAATGCCTTTGGGGTGATTGGCTTCAACTAAAGGCTGTTTGTCACGTGTTAAACATATATATAGTTTGTACGGGTATTTGTCAAACAATCCAGCTTTTTGTCTTGTAAGAAAAGCACCATTAAATGGTTGTTTACCCATTGCTTCTCGTGCTTGACGAAGCCATTTTACAATATCTTCATACCTCAGTTCTTTTCTATTGAACTGCTCTGTTTCGCGATTCTTGAATTCTTTGGCCAAATCGCTTTTTACTTGCGACACAAACTCGGCAAAGACATCTTCAAGCTGAGTTGAAACAGGAATAAGATTTTGTTTGAGTTGGTTATAACGAGTATCAAGCAACTCCAGAATCTCCTTTTTTGTCATAATATGTTCTAAAAGTTTTAAAAAATATTCCAATTGGTTGGAAGGGCATGAAAACGTGGAAAAATTCTCATTGAATATTTTGTCAGGAACAATCAATGATTGGGACTGGAAAATGTAAATACCATGGTTTTCCCAAGTAACAATCTCATCCCCAAAAGAGAAAAATACAAGAGCATATAATTTTTCTTTGTTTACAATTATGTTAAAAGAATCATGACGCGGAAGTAATCTACCTATTGGAAGCATAATTTCAATCACTTCCTTTAAATTCAGGCTCTTATATTTTAATATCTTGAAATTTAAACCATTTGCATTTTGTTTTTTTAACGATGACGTAATTCCTGATTTTAAAGATTCTATTTTGAACTTTTGTGAAGGAGTTATGTGTTCTTCTCCTAACACAGAAAGAATATTTTCTTGCTCAATTCTATAATTTTCAGGAATACGCTGGATATAGTCAAGCATACCGTCTATGAATAGCGAACTGTTGTTAATCATAGGAGCAAAACCTTTCCAAATGCCCGATAAATTATCAACTATCTCTGAGCCATTTAAGAAAGCTCTTAATAAATCAGAATATTGATTAGAATATTCTGATTTATTAGATAATTCCAATTTACCAGAATGCAATAATATGGGCAATTTCGGAGTTAGGTGATAATAATTCCAATAATAAAGATCAGCGAAATAGCTAATGAAAGCACCAAGTTTGGAGGTTATTTCATTTAGTAATGTGTCAATTATCTCTTTAGAATAATCCATACGAGGTTTGACATCTATTGACAATTCTGGATTGTATGTGTTATTTAGTTCGAGGATGTGTTCATCCTCTGCTTTATCAGAGAATCCCCACCAGGAGAAAGTAAATAACAGTTTGTTGTCTTCTATTACAGGTGACAGCACTATGGATGGTACTTCAGAAAGGTGAGCTTTCAAATCATGCATCATAGAGCCTACATCTGTAATATTGTTACGCCATGCTTGCTGATAAAATCGGATGGCTTGATTAGAGTTAGTAGCCCAGAACTTGGAAAAAAATTGCGCCAAACGCTCCTCCAACAAAGGAAACACTTTTAAGTTGAAAGAAGAGTCCATAGATGGCGTTAAAATGCAATTGACAGCAATAGTTTCCGTTTGTTCTTGCTGGATTGTTTCCAGTAAGGGTAAACATTTGTTCTTGATAACAAATGGTGGGACAAACAGAGGCCAGTTTGCCAAGGAGTGCCGATAAGCCTCTAACATAAGCGAGGTGTGATGATTATCACGAATTAACTGCACACGATTATGTTGCATCTGCTGTTCTATTTCATACTGTAATGCACATATTTCAGCAAATTCTTGACGTGAATTTTCGATTCCTTCACGCAAAATACGTTCTTCAAAAGTTTGCTGCTTACGAGCAAGTTCTTTTGCTTGCTTGACACTTCGCTTGCAATTAAGACAAGCAGAACCTGCTTGTGCAGCAAGAGTTGCAATTAAGTATCCTAATGTTAAAGACATATGCTATTCTTTTGTAATTTTATTGGATTCTAGGGATTTTTTTATCTGATCTATCTCTCCTTGGGAACAAAGTTGTTTATACTCATCGTTACTTTCAACTAATCTTTGAAGATTCTCATAATGAGTAAACAACATTTTCCGAGTTTCAGGAAGCATTGCTTTGTCATTTTTCGCTATTTCCGGGAAACATACGGGCATACGATATTCAGAAAGCATATAAGCATCACGCGCCATACCAATAACTGAACGAACAGCAGAATATGTATTTTCTAAATTATCAACACCTTTATATCCGTCAATAGTAAGGACTTTGTTTTGCATCATAGAACGATTTCCACTTAGGAATGCCCATGCAGACATTTCAATGCCAAAAGTATCACCAATTTGATAAGGGAATAAAATCAAAGTTGGAATGCCTTGCATAATGTAATTTACGTTCATAGCCTCACAAATACTACTTTGACATGCATTCTTCCACGGACGTATTTCAACACTTATGTTTCCTATATTTTGCAACCCTATTTTAATGTCCTGGCAAAACTGTCCATATGAACTGTCGGGTCTTGTACGCTCAAACTGTGAAACTTCTGTTTTGGCAATTATCACCCTAAGAGGTACAATGGAGCGTTGCAGAAGTTTCTTTTGTTCTGTGATTACGGAGAAAGGAGAATAATTGAGCGGCCAATAGTTTTCCAAAAATACTTGAAATTCTATTTCCCTCTGTCGATTCTCATTTATCATAGCACTTTGTTGGAGCATATATTGGCGGCTAAGTTCATAGCTTTCACGGCGGTATCGTAATTGCGCATCAATCCGTTCACGTTGAAACTCATCCTTGATTTCTTGCAAGCGTTCTCTAAATTCTAGATTTTTCTCTGTGAGTTCAGCCTGATTGTGACGACTTATTTCACCAAAAATTCCAGACTGAATAGCACTAGTGAAGAAAAACACAGAACATCCATGTTCTGCCATGTTATTGGCTAAATTACCGACTAACTGTGAAACGGTATTCATATTTATAAAAGCCTTATAAGTGTTAATACAAATCGTTAAGTGAGTGATTAAAACCACTATTTGCATCATCATTATGAGTGTCTTCCAATGGGTGAATATTGTTTTCACCATTCATGTCAGTGACACTAAAATCAATATCAAAAATACTCTCGCCATTTCCTAACACACATGGCGGTAAATCAAGATTATCTTCAAGATTTACAGAAATAAATGAATCCTTATTTGAACTGAATATGTTTGGACCTTCTATATCCCATTTTGGAAAGCTAATATTATTATCCAAAACCATATCAGTATTATTTATGTCATTGACAATATGATACAAATAGTCATCAGAGTTTAGGAAATTCTGAAGATCTCGAAGTTCTGCTCCTGCGAGGTTTCCTTCAACATATGCTCCAACAATTTCTTCATTAATAGGAAATTCCTGAATATCATCGAACTGTTGCAATAATTCGTTTAAGTCCTTCATACGAGGCCCTCCTTTCTTAATGCTGCTACAAACTGTGCTTTTGCAAGCTTGTGCTTGTTGTAATAATTTAACATTGTCATCGACATTAAGGCTGCCGTTTCCTCATTATTATATCCATGGACATAGCGATATTCAATCAACTTACGGTAACGTTGATTTGGCATTAGTGCGATTATATTCATTACATCCACCATATTGAGGTTCTGAAAATCAATTTCTAAAGAGTGTTCAATATGGTTTAATATATCAGTATCCTCAAAATTTTTTCCAACTATGTCCTCTTTTTTGGCGTATAATTGGCGACAATAGTTTTCTGTTACAACTTTGAGCCAAGTAGTCAGTGTGCAACGGAATTGAAATGCAGCAAGTTTACTGATGCCTGTTTCTTTACTTGGAATCATTATATACACATATATTTCATTCACCAATTCACTCCAACTGTCGCAATCAGTGTAATACTTATCATATATAGATTTGAATAACGGATAACATTGCTTATAAAGGAAGTTAACCGTCACTTCACTATCTTTAGAAAGGATAGCCCTTACTATTTCCTTATCTGTTTGATGTATGATGTTGTCAAAACCTACCATTATCTGTCATATTCTGCTTAAAGTCATTGAACCACATTTGTACTCTATCTCTCCGAAAGAGAGGGCATGTTTATGTAAAATATTAATAAACAGATGCTTCCTCTTGTTAAGATGACACTTTTGCTTAACATTTATGTGTTTTTGGACACATCAAACCTTTTTTATCCACGAATAATTCCTTATTTTGCATTCTTTTATGTATCTTTGTGTTCGTAGATCCCTCTCTTTCGGAGAGATAACGCATTTTGCTTAACATTCCTGTTACAGTTTTTTCAGAATCAATTCATTTGCCTTATCTATCATGGAATTGTCCAAGGAAGCGAGATAAATCTGCGTGGTATTCTCCGAATCATGTCCCATGCCTTCGCTTATTACAGACAGGGGAATGTTCTGGCTTTTGGCTATACTCGCCCATGAGTGCCTGCTCACATACATGGTGAGATTCATTTGCAAACTTACCATTACTGAAATATCCTTCAACTTGTTGTTGACAAGACGCTGCATGTTCCGGTACTGTGTCCGTTCCCTGCCGGAGGTTTTAATTATCGGCAGCAAGTAACCCGTCTCATTTGCCGGGTATTTGTCAAGAATCTCCTGCATACACTTTTCCCACCTGATGAACATCTGATGCCCGGTTTTCTGGCGGCGGTAAGAAAGGATACCGCTGTGCAGGTCGGTCTTTTTGAGATAAGCCATGTCTATGAACGACATGCCGCGTGTGTAAAATGAAAACAGGAACATGTCCCTTGCAAAATCCAACGATGATTTCAATGACAAGTCCAGCTCTTTGATACATTTGATGGCCTTCAGAGGAATGGCACGTTTGACAGTCTTATCTATTCCCGTGTACACGTGTTTGAAAGGGTAGCGTTGTGTCGTCAGTTCCTTTTCTACTGCACGGTTATAAACAGCACGGAGTATGCGATTGTAGAAAGAAACCGTATTCATCGTCACACCGTTGGATTTCAAGAAGGCTTCGTATCCCATCATCAGGTCTGAATTGATTTCATCCAATGTAACATCTTCACTGCTTCGGAAACGCATAAAACTGTGGAGTGTGCTTGTGTATGTCTCTGAAGTCCGAACCTTGCCAAGATGTTTCAGTTGCTTAATCACTTCATTCATGAATCCGAAAAACGTGTGGCCGGTTTCCGTTTCTTGGAATTTCCTGACCACATCGTCTGTCGTGAAACTATTTCCGTTGTTGCCCAACTCTACAATTACGGCATCCAACCGTTTCATATCACGTGCCAGTTTTTGTGCAATCTGTCGGATGATGCCTGCACGCTCACTGTAAAAAGGAATAATCTTCGATTGACTACCGTCCCATTCTTCCGGAAATATCTTGTATCCGGTCGTAATCTGCCTTACGATTCGGCAGTGAGTGACAAAATAGACTATGCTGCCCGGGCAGTCCTTGACCGTTGACGGGCGAAATTTTACTTTTATTGTTGTTGTCATACATTGATATTGTTGTTCCTATTTAATTTAACTTCCAGTACAAACGGTTATAATAAAACTTCTGTGGATAGGGTACATTGCTAAAATATTAGAATCGCCAAAGAGTCATGCACTTCATTTTTTCAGTAACGCCCAAATGGA
>ULLI01018217.1_pt1 | contig 15527 bp, 29 predicted proteins | sample 1951351 | NCBI WGS metagenome assembly ULLI01 (sample SAMEA4835520, study PRJEB28245) | human gut metagenome | biome: gut microbiome; material: fecal sample | place: Denmark | collected 2008 | reverse complement strand
TGCTCTTCCGACTTCTTCAGGAGTGCTTCCTCTCATCCATTGCTTTTCTCCACGACTGTCATAGTAATACTGACAGAATACAACTAATTCTGTGTATATTACTGGAACTCCTCCTTGTTTTACAATGTCTCCTGCCATAATAGCTGGTGTACCTTTAGCTGGGTTTGCCGGATGTGCAGATAAGTGCTTCTTGTAAAATGGTTGTGGTGATTTCCAAGACACGTAGCAACCTTCAATAGTTTGGAACATCTCAGGTATGGCTTGGTCTGTTTGACCAATGCCTCCATGTTGCATGCTTAGTAGTGGCTCGAATATGGCTACTACTGGCTTTTGAAAACTTGTGTAGGTTTGCGTTCCTTCCCAAGGGCAATCAAGATTGATTAATTGGGAATACAAGTACTTGTTACCTGCATTTTGAACATTTTTGTTGAGTTCTCCAACAGGTATGCCTTTTTCATCATACTTTTGACCTACTACTCTTAATACTGGATTTAATAATTGAAACTTTGCCATGATAATATGTTTTTTTGGTGAATAATCTATAAGGGCTATATATTACTTGGTGAAGTAATGTAATAAAAATGGGAGGGTAAGAAAGGGTAATAGGACTTGAGACATCTAAGTACATGCTCTATCCTAAAACTTCATTTATTACCTACTAACATAAGTAGAACTTTCTTATTCCTCCCGATTCTTGGCAGGCGCAGCTGAATGGGGGTCGTGCGCAGCCGGTGTGAGTATTCAATACTGGATAATAAATATTCAATACTGAATGCCCAATAATACGGTTATACCTGCCAGAGTGGCTTAGAGTTTATCAACTATATTGATTAACCATACAAACAATAGTATGATTAACCCTAATCCTACACTGAGAGTGCCAACACACACAAGTAAGGCAAATGCTTGCATCTCATCATAAGTAGGAAACAATAGTTTTAAACCCAACAGCTGTATAGCTGCTGCTTGAACAAATCCAGCGAGCATACACAGTAAGCCGCCAATAGTGAGTCTTTTACCAACTTCTTTGATTTTAGGGCCGATGCAGGTTAATTCAATTACGTAATACATGATATATTTGTTTTAAGTTAATAATGCAATTCTATTAAGATGAGTATGAATTGTGTTAGTTTACTAAGAGATAGCCAGATTAAACTCTGGCTATTCTTGTATAACACTTGTAATGATTAGCAACAGCATATGCAAGCTTAATAGCCTCATCAATGTTGTCTAATAACTTTGTGCCTTGCTTAACAGCACCACCTTTTTTTTTGTAAGCATCAATTCTGTACTTCATATCTTGATATATTTAATGTGCATAGTATTACAGTTGTGAATGAATTGAGTAGGAGAGCTATGATTACTCATAGCCTCCATAATACTCCAATGCATCAGCTAATGCATCAACATATTCCTCATCTTCATCTGTGGGAATAAAAATACAATCTGATAAATTCATAATGCTTTGATTTTATTGGCGGGGGTATTCCCGCGATTAATAACAGCCGGGGATGAATTGGGGTAGTACTTCACACACACGCACCACCTCTCTCAAAAAATTTTTATAAAATATTTTTTTAAATTATGTTAAATATCTGTAATTATTCTTAATATTTACGTTATTAGTAATATGAATATAGAATACGAAATAATAGGTAACACTATTCCATTTGATAAATCTGCAGAAATGTATAATAGATCTACGTATATAGGTCCTGCAGATGATGGATGGTCTGAAATAGTAAAAGTAGACGATCAGTACTATATGGTACAACAAGGACTACAAGAATATGAAGGGCATGTATATATGTGCCAAGTAAAAATAACAGCTATAGAAATTTTAAACTAATATGAAATTAATAGAATCCAGTGTACAGATTATTGAGGAGAAAGATCCTTATAAGATGATAGAATTAGCAGGTAGAACTTGTTATAAGTCTGAAGATAAGATAACAGAGAATAGCGCTAAAGAGTTTGTAGATCGTATGATTAAGCTTGGTCATGGGGCTATGTTAGAGCATGGTACTATTTACTTAAAGATAGATAAAACAGAAGACGGACACCTTCCGCCAGCTAGATTATATTGGTCAGATGGTAATCACAAGAAATATACAAAAGTGCGTAAACATGGAAATTCAATATACGTGACAACCAATCTACGAGTAATAGTAGAAAATAATAGATTGGACGATTTACAATACCAAGTAGAACCTACAGAGCATCATGAAAAGCGTATTACGGCTAAATTCATATGTGATAGAGGAGTAAGTCATGAATTTGTTAGACATAGAGTATTTAGCTTTGCACAGGAGAGTACTAGGTATTGTGATTATAGTAAGGATAAGTTTGGAAATGATATTACTTATATTATACCTAGTTGGTTAGACTTACCTGAAGGAAAATACTCAGATTGGGATAATGATTGGTGTGATGTATCCGAACTTAAACTACTTTATCCTGAAGTAGATAATCTAAGTGACCCTGCTAACTGCTTCCTACAGTCTATAAAAAATGCTGAATATTACTATTTTATGCTTATAAATAGAGGTTGGAAACCGCAACAAGCTAGACAAGTATTGCCTAATGCAACTAAAACAGAATTAGTAATGACAGGCTTTGAGAGTGATTGGGAAGGTTTCTTTAAGTTACGTTGTAGTGGTGCAGCTCATCCAGATGCTAGAAAGTTGGCTGACAAGTTAAGATCGTTAATGAATGTTAAAAACATTGAACTTAATAGCGTTAAATAACTATAAATAATGTTAATAAATGTTAAAGAAATAGTAACTAAGACAGTATATTAGACGTTATATGGGGAGTAAGAGGGGTAAAGTAATAACAGTGTCTAGTTAAGTAAAGTGATATAATATTAATTACTCCTACTTTAGATAATCACAAATATAATTACTATGAAACAGAAACAAGTTAGAGAAGTAGCATACTTAGGTAAGAAAGTATATTTTGGTAATAAACCTTATACTCTAGTAGAGAATGAAGTAAAAGGTATGTGTCAAGGATGTGATTTATACAATTGTTATTGCCCTTCTAGGATTACTTCATTGTGTACTCAAGGATTTATACTTAAAAGAGATAAACAATGAAAGAAGGAAAGAAGAATGATTACCAAGATGGTAAGCTACGTTGGGATTTACTACCTTTAGAAGAGATTGAAGATATAGTGAAGCTCTATACTGCTGGTTCTATTAAATATGGTGATAATAATTGGCAGAACTTAGAGAATGGCTACCAACGATATAAAGCCGCTATGTTAAGACACTTACTTGAATATGAGAAGGGTAATAAGGTTGATGATGAAACTAAAGTAAACCACTTAGCAGCTGTAGCTTGGAATGCAATAGCTATGCTTTACTTAGATAAACACGGAAAAGGAAAGGACTATGGCATTAAATGATTAGAAATTAGCAAAGATAGTAAGAGATAGAATACCAGTAACAATAGACAATAAATAGTTTATAGTAGAGTCTAATCCAATAGGTAGTTGTGATGGCTGTTATTTTTTAAATAAAAACTGTCCTACTTTAGCTATACGTTATTGTTGTTCTAATGGCGGAAATATATTAATATTAGAGAAACAAAATAAGAAATAATACGTTATTTGAGTATTAAATATAGAATATTATGGAAGATAAAGTACTAGAAACAGTAGTAAATGGAATTAAGTATACGATGTTGAAAGATGTGTTAGTTAAGCCTTTAGATCCAGTTATGGTTACTAAAGAGATAACAGAGCAGATTCCTACAGGTGAAGTTGATGAAGATGGTTTCAATAAGTATGATACACAAACTGAAACTAAGGAAGTAGAATCTGAATATTCAACAGGTGTAGTATTGAAGATTCCCACATGCTTAACAGAATGTGAATATAGAGTAGGAGATACTATTGTTTATAATAAAAAGTTTGCTAAGGACTTTGATTTGTTTAAGGATAGTCAATTAGTCAAACCATATGATATAATTGCTGTATCAAATATGATTTAAAATTATAACTCATTGTTAGAATGAACCCTGGCGTTAGTCAGGGTTTTTTATTATCCATATAATAAGTGTTAATAAATGTTAACGGATTTTAACATTTATTTAATCTACCGTTTATAGATACATAAACATTTAAAATAAATATTATGAGTTACAAAGTAATTAAAGAATTTGGTTCTGCTAAGAAAGGTGATGTATTAGCAGAGGATGAAACAGGTTTAGTATCATTTAACATTGCTGAAGATAATTACACTAGAATGATGTCTTTAGATTATAATACTGCAGATTACTTATGTGAAGAAGGTTATCTTTTAAGTATTGACGATGAAAGTAAGTATAATGTAGATGCTACTTTAGAGCTCATTGATGACTTACTCGAGAAATATGAAAGTAACTTAAAAGAGACCAATGAAAAAGCAAATAAAGGTGAAATACAACCTTGTGTTAAGTTAGAAGCTGAGACTGTGTATTATAACTTAAATAAGGTTTTAAATAAAATTAAGGATACGTTAACAAATGAATAAATTGGTAAAAAGCGTAAGCAAAGCCGATTTAAACACAGAATTCTTAAAGAGCCTTAATGGTATACTTGATCTTACTGATAGGGAGCTAGAGTTACTGGCTACGTTCATAGCAATAGATATTAACACTCCTAAGCTCCCTAACATAAGTAAGAATGTAATATCTACTGAAAATAGGAAGTATATTAGAAAAGTATTAGGTATTACTCCTGATAATCTCAGTAGATATATAACTAAGTTTAAGAATCAAGGTATACTAGTTAAGGGTAAGATTGAAGATGAAGTTGTAGTAAATAAGGCGCTTATACCTGAAATAATCGGCGATAGAGTACAAATTACTATAATATTAAGAGTAAATAAAGATGAAGATTAAAACAACAATAGTAAGACCTGGTACTATATTATGTTGGAAAGAATATAACATATTTACCAGATTATGGAATAAATTAAAGAAAAAGGATCTGCCTTATAATAAGTTTGAGATCATTCCTACTAATATAGAGCTACTTACAATAGATGAGTATAATTTTATTGCATATACTCCTATACGCAAGTACAGTAAACAGGAAATACACAAACTACAATCTGTTTATGATAATTGTGTAAATGATAGAAATTGGGAAGATATCAAGGCTATAATCAATATAGTAAGACCTAATACATTTAATGATTCTTCTACTTTAGAAGAATGTAAATATTACAAAAAGATAGATTTAAATGAGGAATCAAGTGAGTATATATACTGAGCTAAGTAATAAGTATAACATACCCTATCCTATTATAGAAGTAATATGTAACAGCCCGTTTAGATTTACTAATAGTATCATCTCTAACTTAGATCCTAAACCAGTTAGATTCTCTTACTTAGGTAAATTCAAATTAAAGAAAAGATATGAAAAAGAAACCGTATGATGTTTATAGTCCTAAGATATACCCTAGACTATTATTTGTAAGTACTAATATTGAGGATTTAGATAAATATTTTATATTTCTTGATATATATGGTAACAACGATGGAAGCGAATATAATAAATTACTACAAGAAATAGATAAATATGATGGTGGAATGGTTACTTGTAAAGTAATACGTAAGAGTGATAATAAATACGGAGTAATAGTGATAGCTGTTGCTAATGCAGAAGATATTACTCCAGACATGATTCCTCATGAGGCAGTACACGTTGCGGATTACTTTTGTGAACAATTAGGTTTATATACGCAAGACTTTAAAGACGGCAATGAAGCGTATGCCTATTTAGTAGGATGGGCTGCAGGAAATATAAGTAATACTATCTGTAATGAGTTAAAAAACAAAGAATATGACAATTGAAGAAAGTAAAATGATGTGGAAATTAGAAGTGGAAAACAATAAACCACTCTATGGTTCATTTAGTAAGGAAATGAAGCGCCTGTATAACAAAGTAGATGAATTAATTAATGAAGGCGTAATTACTTATGAAGATTTCACAAATGATGTAATTGACAGTATTACTACTACTATAGTAGATAATGGGAAGAGTAATGCAGAACCTAGTAGAGCCGATCAGGTAAATGCGATGTGTGACATGCTATTTAAGAAGTATGAAGAATATAAAAAAGTAGAGCATACAGGAGGAGATAGAGAAGTTTTAGCAGATAATACAGAATTATCAAATAAAACCAGATTATGTGAATCCGAATGTACCGATGGGACGTGCTAAGGAAATTATAGCGAGATTATAGAAAGAATATTATTTAGGTTATTTAATTGATTGATTATTATGGTTAAGTATATTTGTTCAGTAGATAGAGGCACCGTTATTAGTTACGATAAAGAAGTAGAAAATGTTAGCTTACTAAATCATTTTTATGTAGACTATACGTGGTATATTCCTGAAGATGGAGAGTGGATCTATACAAAGAAAGATGGTTCTAAAGAGAGAAGGAGTGTTACTAAAGGCACTATGGTAATAAAATTGTATCCTATAGATAAAGAAAGTGATGCAGAGTACATCTTTATTGAAAATGATGAAGTAAAGAATCACTATAACAGATTGCTAGAAAAGGGGCAAGAAGAAAAAAAGAAATCTACTTCTTGTGATATTGATTGTGATTGTGCTTGTGAAACTGTAAAGTGTGATTGCTAATATGGATAAATTATTGATAGATCAATACGGTAATGCTATTTTATATAAAGTAGATACTAATAGCATTAAAAATGTATCTGATAACTTTGAATGTAGAACTATGTATGTTGCATAGTAGGATGGTCAAGTAATAACAGAAGAGGAAGTAATAGACTATAAATTAGGGGATATTGTACTTATACTAAGTAAATATGATTCTATAAGTAATAAGTGGACGCTAAAACCAATAGTCTGTTCTGATGCCTTTGCTAAAGACGATCTTATAAGATGGAGTAAAGAAGATAATAAACAAGTTCTTACGAATGAAACTATTTGATCTTATTGGAGGTAAAGTAAAAATACACCCAGATGCTATAGGCATCCCATGCTTTAGAAGAGTGTGGGATGCAGATAAACCTGATAAGGAGCATGCTACTAAAGTAATAAGTTACATTGTACTTATGAATAAATGGGATAGTCCTTATGTACAAAGTATGGATGAAGACAGTAGGGAACTTAAACTGAAAAAGGAAATATTCGATGATGAGAATTACAAATTGACGGCAGAAGAATTGATTTGTGAAGATGAATATAAAACCTTACTTAATACTAGAGCTCTACAAATGTTAAACAATATGCGTCTAAAGTTGGATAGTGTAAGTAAGTACTATAAAGAGTCGTTAGATGATACTTTAGATGAAAAGAAGATTAAGGACTTATTAGCCGGTATGACTTCTGTTGGTGGAGTACTTAAGAGTATTGATTCGCTAGAAACGATGGTTAAAGCTGAGGAATTAGCTATAGGCAAAGTTAAAGGAGACGCTAAAGTAAATCCATATGAGTTGGCGAAATAATACATTAAAATATAACTAAATATTAACAACACGTTATAGTGTATAAATGAAAATATTATGAATAAGAAATTTACGATTACTATAGATTTGACTAAGGATACAGAAGAAGTATTTAGACAGATTGAAGAAGCTTCTGAATATTTGAACAAACCTGTAAAGAAGTCATTATGGCAAAGAATTAAATCTTGGTTCTAAACCATCAGAACCCTTACGTGGAGGGTAAGAATATCCACGTGTTATTGCCCTATGGTGTAATGGTTAGCACAGGAGGCTCTAACCCTCTTAGTCTGCGTTCGAGTCGTAGTGGGGCTACTAATTGAAAATAGAATAACATGATTAAATTTGATAGGATGAAACTGATAGGTTTCTCAAAAAATAGAATGCATTTTCAAAGCAGAACTGACAAAAGTAAATATTACTATTTCGAGTTCTCTTTTAAATATCTTCTTAAGATATTTAATCCTAATATAACAAAATATATAGGTCCGTTCTATTAAAAACACTAGTCCTTTGAAACTATAATATAGGTAGTTATCGTGAACAGGTAGTCTGGGGTAATGTTAGCCCAGGTGGGGAGTACTAAATATACGACGTATATATTACAGTCACTGGAAATCTCCTCTACTAAAATTCAAGATTAACAAAGTAAGAAAAAGGGGTTCGTTGTGAAACGCGCCCCTTTTAAATAGTATATATGGAAGACCAAAAGAAAATAGAATTTTATAGATATCTAAAAGAATTATATCCTAATTTAAAGGATACTACTATTATGCTTATTGTAGAAAGCAATCTTGAAATAATTCATATGGAAAACGGTGAGATTAATTTTCCTTTAGATTACTTTTTAATGCCGTCGGATGGATGTACAATAGACAACAAGGAATATAATTGGAGTATAAATATAGAAAAACATGGTCGACTTTACTAAGAAAATAAAAAATTCCAATAAATTCAGAGGACCAGCACTATAGTTTATAGCTACTGGTTCTTATTGCGTATATCCAGAAGGTACTTCAGAATATTTTAAGTTCTGGGATGAGGAAAGTAAAAGATGTGTAGATGGTTATACAGCTGATGATGGAGATTTCATTAGCGGGTATAACTATTTTTATTTAAACTACTGTCCTATATCTCGTATAGTTAATCATATTACTACAGATGAATTAGGTAATACTAAAGTAAAACGTGTTAATGAAGTAACTTTCCCCGACTTCTGGGACTATGACTATTACTATTTTAATGCCGTACAAGAAGCCCAAGAGTAGGGTAAGCATCTGTGTTTACTTAAGTCTAGACGTAAAGGTTTTTCATACAAAGGTGGTTCTATGGCATGCCGTAATTTCTATCTAATACCATACTCTAAAACCTTCATATATGCATCAAATAAATAGTATTTGACAGATGATGGTATTCTTACTAAAGCTTGGGATTATATGGACTTTATAGATAAGAATACTGCATGGGGAAAGAAGCGATCAGTTAATACCTAGATGCGTAGACGTGCTGGATTCTATACTAAGGATGACTATGGTAATATTATAGAATTAGGTTATAAGTCAGAGATTATAGGGGTTACTTTGAAAGATAATCCTGATGTAGTACGTGGTAAGAAAGCTAATCTTATTATGTTTGAGGAAGGTGGTTCTTTCTCTGAATTAGGAGCAGCATGGCAAATCGCTAGACCTTCTGTAGAGGTAGATGGTATAGCCTTTGGTACTATGATAGTATGGGGTACTGGTGGTGATGAAGGCTGTATTACAGAAGACAATCTAGTATATACTAGTGACGGTAGACAATTATCTATAAAAGATATTACCAAAAAGGATAAGTTAGTAGGATATGATGTCACTAATAAGACAGTTACTGAGGAACCCATTAAATTTATAAATATACCTAGTAAGAAAGAATGTATAAAGTTAATTACTAATTCAGGAAGAACAATTGAATGTAGCATAGATCATCCGATTCTTAGTAGCAATGAAAAAGATTATAACGATTGTTTAAAGTTTGATTGGCATCAGGCATAGGAATTAGCAATAGGTGATTATGTAGCAATAGCAAAAAATATACCATATTTTGGACAGAATACCATTGATAACGCTAGAGCAATAGGCATATTTATTGGAGACGGTTCTTATTTGAATAATTCTTCTGTTAATTTAACGTCCTGCGATATTGAAATACAGCAGTTTATTGAGAATCTATACCCTTGTATTACAACCGATAGTTCTCTTACTAAAGATGGTAAAATTCTAAAAAAAATAAGAGTTCGTAAAGCAAAATACGATATAAACAAATTAGGTATATCTGGACAAACAAAAGCAAACAAACGATTGCCAGAAATCATCAATACTTGTGATAAGAATAGTATTACTGAGCTTTTAGGAGGACTATATGATACTGATGGTTGTGTTTCCACTACCTATAATAAAAAACGTAATAAATATTCTACTATAATAAATCTTACTCAAAGTAGTAAAGAGTTATTAGAGCAAGTACTATATCTTTTATAGAAATTAGGAATACGAGGTTATATTTATAGAGTGAATAAAAAACCGTCTAAAAACAGTGTCTGTAAAAATCAGAATAGTGTTTATTATTCTTTAGATATTCACGATCGAGATAGTATTATCAATTTCTATAAAAACATAACCCTTTTAATCAAACATAAGCAAGAAAAATTAGAACAAGCCGCTAAATACTATGAAAATCAAAAATCTTTACAAAAAGATAGAGGATTTTATTATGAGAAAATAGTAAACATTGAAAATGTAGGGGTAAAAACTATTTATAATATAACTGCTGGAAATACTCATACTTATCTTGTAAATGGAATTATTACTCATAATTCTGCATTTGAAACCATGAAGGATATGTTTTACAATCCTGATGGATACAATTGTTTAGGGTTTGATAACATATGGGATGAGTCTGCTACTACTAATAAATGTGGTTTCTTTGTACCTCAATATACTAACTTAGATATACGTGATGAGAATGGTAAACGTATATATATGGACGAGGACGGTAATACGTACCGTAAGAAGTCTTTAGAACACATATTAGCAGAAAGGCAAGTAGTAATAACTAATGCCACTAATAACGCAGCAGTTGACAGATACGTTGCAGAGAGACCTATTACTCCAGCAGAGGCCATGCTAGAGTTTAATGGTAACATATTCCCCAAGAAGGAATTACAAGAGTAGTTATCATTACTCAGAACTAATAAAAAATTATAGAATCATAAGTAGGTAGGTGATCTAGCATGGCAACCTGACGGTAGTCTTAAATGGGTTATTAAGAAGACAGGAGATATAACACATTACCCATTAAGAACTAAAAGGGATGAAGTTACTGGAGCATTAGTAGGAGATGATCCTACTGGTTCTATAGTAATATGGGAGCATCCTAATAAGGATGCTAGTGCTGGTTTGTATATTGCAGGTATAGACTCATACGACTATGATGAATCAAGTACTACATCATTGGGTTCTTGTTTTATATATAAGAGAGTATAGTCTATAGAACAGTATTCAGATATAATAGTAGCAGAGTATACAGGTAGACCTAAGTCAGCAGAAGATTTCTATGAAAATGTACGTAAATTGCTTATATACTATAATGCTAGAGCAATGTATGAGAATCAAAACAAAGGTATATTTGTATACTTTACTAACAAACATTGTGACTATTTACTTGCTGATCAACCAGATATAATCAACGATATAGTAAGTAATTCTAAAGTAAATAGAAAGAAGGGCTGCCACATGAATAAGCAAATTAAGCAATGGGGTTGGGGTCTAATAAAGGATTGGCTAAACGATATTAATGCAGATGGCAAGAAGAACTTATACAATATTATGTCGGAACCGCTATTAGAGGAACTTATAGCTGCAAACGATGTAGTTAACGTAGACCGTGTAATGGCGTTGACCCAAGTAATGATATATAGAGAATAGCTATATAATGTTAAAGTAAAAGAGATTAAAAAAGAGAATAGAAATAGGGTACTGTTTGAAGGCCCTATATTTACTCAAGAATGGTTTCGTGACGACGAAGCTATAGATAATATCGAAGCATATATGTTTTAATTATGAATAATATTAATCAAATGCCAATATAGAAACTTCCTATGTCTAAGAAGACAAAAGACTGGCAAGAAAGTTGTATAGACTATGTTATAGGTCGTAGTTTAGGAGGTTCTAGAAATGGTAATAACAGAACTCGCAGAGAGGAGATGCAAACATACTATGATCTTTATAATAGTATATATAATGAAAAAGATCTGAAATATGTTACTAATCCTTTTAAACAGCAGGACGGCTTTCCTGCAATGGCTTAGGATTATAATATAATTAAGCCTAAGATAGATTTACTGTTGGGAGAAGAAACCAAAAGACCATTCAATTTTAAAGTAGTACGTACAAGTGATATAGCTGCTAGTGAGATGTAGGACAGAGCCAAATAGCTTTTAATAGATTACATTCAGGCTACTATAATGAGTAAATTAGGTCCTGAAGAACAAGCTAGATACTAGGAAGCTTTACAGAATGGTGAGATAATGACTCCTTAGTAGATACAAAAATACATGAGTAAAGACTATAAAGATATCGCAGAAATAACTGCATATCACAGTCTTAATTACTTAAAGAATAAGTTAAACATTACTCATGAATTCTTTAAAGGTTGGAAAGATGCTTTAGTTGGTGGTGAAGAGATATACTATGTAGGTATACTGAATGGAGAGCCGTGCCTCGAACGTGTTAATCCTATCTACTTTGATTATGATACTGAAACGTCCGACTTAGAATTCATTCACGACGCAGAATGGTGCTGTTATGAAATGAATATGTCTGTTACTGAGCTATACGATAGATTATATGACAAGATGTCTGAGAAACAGCTAAATCAGTTGTTAGATATGATGGATCAAGCTTCTAAAGGAGGTATAAATCCTGAAGTAAGAAAGACGTCTTTAGATTATACTCATATTAAGACTCATACTATTAACGGGTTCAGTAGTAATCCATTTGATAGTACTAATAGTGTGAAAGTATGGCACTGTTGCTGGAAATCATTTAAGAAGATAGGATTTGTTACTATAATTGATCCTGAATTAGGTGAGCCTAAAGAATATCAAGTAGATGAGAGCTATAAAGAGACCGGGACGGAACTTAATGTAGAATGGAAATGGATTACTGAAGTATGGGAGGGATATAGAGCAGGGGAAGACCTATATATAGGAATACAACCATTAGAATATCAATATACTTCATCTGATAATCCTAACTCTCAGAGATTGCCTTATACTGGAGTAGTATATAATAATACAAACAGTAGACCTCGCAGTTTAGTTAGCATGATGAAGCCATTGCAGTATATGTATATTGTACTATGGTATAGACTTGAGCTTGCTATGGCTAGAGATAAAGGTAAAGTAGTAAATATGGACATTACTTAGATACCAAAATCTATGAATATAGATGTATCTAAATGGATGCATTACTTATCTGCTCTTGGTGTAAACTTTATTAATCCATATGAAGAAGGATGGGATATACCTGGTAGAGAAGGAGGTAAACCTAGTCAGTTTAACTAGATTACAGCTCTTGACCTTACTATGGCTAATACTATAGATTAGTATATTAATCTTATGGATAAGATTGAAAGTATGCTATCTGAGATATCTGGAGTTAGTAAGCAAAGAGAAGGGTCTATTTCATCTAATGAATTAGTAGGTAATGTAGAGCGTTCTGTAGTACAATCAGCTCATATTACTGAACCTTGGTTCTGGACACACAATTAGGTAAAGAGAGAATGCTTAACTATGCTACTTAATACTGCTAGATGGGCTTGGAAAGATAGTAGTAAAACTCATCTACAATATATATTAGATGATGCTACTAGAGCATTCTTAACGCTATCAGATGATATGCTTTATGAGGATTTTGATATCTTTATAGAAGATACTACTAAGAATCAACAGTATATAGAAACACTTAAGCAGTTAATGCAACCTGCTATGCAGAACGGAGCTAGCTTACTTGATATAGCTGAAATCATTACTATGGATAATATTAGTATGATTAAGTCTAGATTAGAGGAAATTGAGCAAAAACGTATGGAGCAACAACAAGCTATGGAACAAGCTCAAGCAGAACGTGAACAGCAAGCTATTCAGATGCAAAATGAGATTAAGGAAGAGGAGCTTATGATTAAAGAAGCAGAAATGGATCTTGAGAAATATAAGATAGATCAAGATAATGCTACTAAGATTACTGTAGCTCAACTTAATGCCTATAGAGGTGCTGAGAATATGGATCAAGACGGTAATGGAATTCCAGATCCAGTAGAGATAGCTCAACAAGCTTTAGCTGAACGTAAGCAAGCATCTGATGAAGCTTCTAAACAATTTGAATTCAATGCTAAGATTAGAGAGCAGAAGATGAAGAAAGAGATAGAAGATAAGAAAAATCAGCTTGAAAGAGAAAGAATGGATCACGAAATGAAGTTGCAAGCAGCTAAAGATAAAGCAGCAATGGAGAGAGAAAGATTAAAAGCTAAGACAGCACTTAAGAATAAGACAAACGCAGAAGCTAAAAAGAGTAAATAATTATGAATTGGTTTAAAGAAACATGGTGGATAGTTAAACAACTATTTACTAAAGTAAAAGCAGATAAAGTAGAATATAAACATATGGATCACTATCCATTTAGTGGTTATTCTGCAATGAGCTGGTGTGGTTACTTGTTAAGTAGAAAACCTGAATCTCAGATTAAGCCTACTACTTGGAATCATGAAAATATTCATCTTTATGAAGCTAAAGATAAGAAGAGATGGATAAGTTATTATTGGTCTTATGTATGGGAATGGATTAAAGGTAACCCTATAATCTATCCCGCATCTAGTGCTTACTATACTATTCCTTATGAGATGGAAGCTTATGCTAATGACGATAACTTTGATTATCTGAAAACACGTAAGCCTGAGGATCTTGATAAGTACAAGATTAAAGACAGAAAGAAGACTTATAAGGCTAATAAGAAGAATTGGAAACAGTATCTTAAAACAATTAAATAATAGGAGGAATTAATTATGGCTTGCAAGGGCGGAAAGAAATCCAAAGGTGGAAAAGGTGGAAAGAAATAATTGAAAGATTATGGATAGACAAGCATTTAAATAGAGAATGCAAAACCTAAAGTCTTACCGGGAGAATAATCCCGGTAAAGGCTATTGGGATTGGAAGGTAGAAGCATTTGCAGACGGTGGTGTGAGTGATAATCTTGTTGGTAGTTATTCTAATCATACTGGAACCCCTACGATGTATGTACCTGTTACTAAAGAGTACGAAGCTGTGCCAGAAGGTTTTGGAGAAATAGCTAATGTTCATACACCAGAAGTAACTATTACTCCTTAGAATAACATTAGTCTTGTAGAAGCTGTAGATAAAGGTCGTAGAAACGCATTTGAATACATTAAAGAGGCAGCAAGCTATACTCCTATAGTAGGAGATGCTATGGGCGCATCTGATGCCGTATATCAAGCTACATAGGGCAATTATTCAGAAGCAGCACTTGCAGCTGGTTTAATGTTACTGCCTAATTTTATTAAAAAACCATTGAAACGTGTTGGAAAATTACTAAAGAAAAATAAAAAAGTCATAAGCGAACTGCAATTAGATGATGTTAGAAACTGGACAGATTCTGATTGGGATTCTAATTATAATTAGGCAATCAACGATGGAGATAAAGATAAAGTGTAGAGGATAAGAGATTTACATTTCATGTCTAAGGTGCCAAACAATAACATAAGCATTAGAAATGGTAAACCTACTACTTGGTTTCACGGTTCACCTTATGCTGGGCATACTACTTTTAACAGCTCTGTATTTAATAATACTATTGGTGGAGAATCTGCATTAGGACGAGAGAAAGGTAATTTTTTTACTACAGATTTAAATGCTGCAAAGAATTATGCAACAAGTCCATCAGCAAAATCTGAATTCTCGGAATATACCAAACCTAAAAACGCAAAAGAAAAAATATTAGATGCAA
>ULLI01024958.1_pt1 | contig 15763 bp, 10 predicted proteins | sample 1951351 | NCBI WGS metagenome assembly ULLI01 (sample SAMEA4835520, study PRJEB28245) | human gut metagenome | biome: gut microbiome; material: fecal sample | place: Denmark | collected 2008 | reverse complement strand
TTCATGGCTTCTTCAATACCTTCGCCTACAGCCGGAATGTATTCCTTCGGAATTGCACCACCGACAACAGTAGAATCGAATTTGTATGTTTCTTCACCATTGACATCCATTGGTTCAAATTTAACTTTACAGTGTCCGTACTGTCCACGTCCACCTGACTGCTTAGCATATTTGTATTCCTGATCAACAGCCTTTGTAAATGTCTCCTTGTAAGCAACCTGAGGTGCACCAACGTTTGCCTCAACCTTGAACTCACGAAGAAGACGGTCAACGATGATCTCAAGGTGAAGCTCACCCATACCAGCGATGATTGTCTGACCTGTTTCCTGATCAGTATGAGCACGGAATGTAGGATCCTCCTCTGCAAGCTTTGCAAGAGCCTCACCTAACTTACCCTGTCCAGCTTTTGTCTTTGGCTCGATAGCGAGCTCGATAACTGGCTCTGGGAACTCCATAGACTCAAGGATAACCGGATGCTGCTCATCACAGATTGTATCACCTGTTGTTGTGAATTTAAATCCAACAGCAGCAGCGATATCACCTGAGTAAACCTCATCCAATTCCTGTCTCTTATTTGCATGCATCTGAAGAATACGTCCGATACGCTCTTTCTTATCCTTTGTTGCATTTAATACATAAGAACCTGCCTTACATTTTCCTGAGTAAACACGGAAGAATGCAAGCTTTCCTACGAATGGATCTGCCATGATCTTGAATGCAAGTGCTGAGAATGGCTCATCATCTGATGAATGTCTCTCAATCTCATTTCCCTCAAGATCTGTTCCCTTGATTGAAGGGATATCTGTAGGAGCTGGCATGTACTCAACAATAGCGTCAAGTAACTTCTGTACACCCTTGTTACGGTATGCAGAACCACAACATACAGGTACTGCTGTACACTCACATGTTGCTTTACGAAGAACCTTCTTCATATCCTCTACAGATGGCTCCTCACCCTCAAGATACTGCATCATGAGATCGTCATCTAACTCACAGATTTTTTCAATGAGCTCTGTACGGTACTCTGCAGCCTGATCAGCCATATCTCCAAGATCATCAGTAACTGTGATATCGTCACCCTTCTCATCATTGTAGATATAAGCTTTCATCTCGAAAAGATCGATAATTCCTTTGAAATCGTCCTCTTTGCCGATTGGTAACTGAAGTACGATAGCATTTTTTCCTAATCTTGTACGGATCTGGTCAACAGCTCCGTAGAAGTTTGCACCTAAGATATCCATCTTATTGATGAATGCCATACGAGGTACATTGTATGTGTCCGCCTGACGCCAAACGTTCTCTGACTGAGGCTCAACACCACCCTTTGCACAGAACACACCAACTGCGCCATCAAGTACACGGAGTGAACGCTCAACTTCTACTGTGAAGTCAACGTGGCCCGGTGTATCGATGATGTTGATACGATGCTCAAGTGCTCCTGGCTTTGGTTTAGTGAACTCTTCAAGTGTCCAGTGACATGTTGTAGCGGCAGAAGTAATTGTAATACCTCTTTCCTGCTCCTGCTCCATCCAGTCCATGGTAGCAGTACCTTCATGAGTATCACCGATTTTATAGTTAATACCAGTATAATAAAGAATACGCTCTGTCAGTGTTGTTTTACCAGCATCGATATGAGCCATGATTCCAATATTTCTGGTTCTCTCAAGTGGATATTCTCTTCCAGCCAAGGTTTTTTCCTCCTATATTTAGTGTCCTATGCACAACCGGACTCTGTTACAAATCCGGTTCGCTGCATGAATCAAAAGCAAAGCTGTAAGCTTCTTACAGAAACTAGAATCTGTAATGTGCGAATGCCTTGTTTGCCTCTGCCATCTTGTGCATATCTTCTTTTCTCTTAACAGATGCGCCTGTGTTGTTAGCTGCATCCATGATCTCGTTAGCTAATCTCTCAGCCTGAGTTTTCTCTCCTCTGGCACGTGAGAATGCTGTTAACCAACGAAGGCCTAAAGCCTGACGACGATCAGGGCGAACCTCGATTGGTACCTGATATGTGGCACCACCGATACGTCTTGCTTTTACTTCGAGAGCTGGCATTACATTGTTCATAGCCTCTTCGAATACTTCAAGAGCTGGTCTTCCTGTCTTCTCTTCTACTGTAGCAAATGCTCCGTATACAATCTTCTGAGCTACGCCTTTCTTACCGTCTAACATAATGCTGTTAACAAGCTTTGTAACTACTTTGCTGTTGTACATTGGATCTGCTAATACGTCTCTTTTCTGAGTATGTCCTTTACGTGGCACGTTACTTCCCTCCTTAATCATGATATTTGTGGATTAATTCATCGGTACTCACATGTGTCTCTCTAATGTGTTCGTGCGGAATTGTATTCATAAAGTGAAATCCTGCATCTGCAGGTCTAATCCCAACACTAACCTACTTTAGTTCTGTTTGTGATACACAATGTTGCTAAATTATTTAGCAGCTTTTGGTCTCTTTGCGCCGTACTTAGAGCGGGCCTGTTTTCTGTTTGCAACACCTGCAGTATCTAATGTACCACGGATGATATGGTAACGTGTACCTGGTAAATCCTTAACACGGCCACCACGAATCAGAACAACGCTATGCTCCTGTAAGTTGTGTCCCTCACCAGGAATGTATGAAGTTACTTCGATTCCGTTTGAAAGACGAACTCTGGCGATCTTTCTAAGAGCTGAGTTAGGCTTCTTAGGAGTAGCTGTCTTAACAGCTGTACATACACCACGCTTCTGTGGAGAAGAAGTGTTGATTGGCTTCTTCTGGAGATAGTTAAAGCTTCTCTGAAGAGCTGGTGCTGTAGACTTCTTTACAGATGTCTGACGTCCTTTTCTTACTAACTGGTTAAATGTTGGCATTATTTTCACCTCCTGTTTTATTTTAAGCAGTGCAATCTTATGCACGCTAAAATATTATACAAATCCTTGTCTGTTTTGTCAAGACCAATTTTGTTTTCAATATAATACAAGAAAGAAGTCCGGTTTCCCGGACTTCTTTCTTTTTGGTTTGTAACAGCTTCTGTAGCTTAAGTACAAACATCAGTAATTATTCTTCATCAACTGATTCAGCATCTTTATCAATGACTCCGACTGCCTCTTCCTCTGCGAAATCCGCAAAATCATCATCATCAAAATCAAGTGTATCGTCATCGTTTACATCGCTGTCAAGCTTGATATTACGATAAATCTTCATACCTGTTCCTGCCGGGATGAGCTTACCGATGATTACGTTCTCCTTCATACCGATAAGCGGATCAACCTTGCCCTTGATTGCTGCCTCAGTAAGAACCTTTGTGGTCTCCTGGAATGAAGCTGCTGACAGGAATGAGTTGGTTGCAAGAGATGCCTTTGTGATTCCAAGTAATACCTGTGAGCCAACTGCAAGCTCCTTGCCCTCTTCCTCAAGCTTCTCGTTGAGCTCTAAGAAGTCAAGGGCATCAACCATGCTGCCCGGAAGTAAATCTGAATCTCCCGGCTCCTCTACGCGGATCTTCTGTAAGCACTGACGAACTATAACCTCGACATGCTTATCGTTAATCTCAACACCCTGTAAACGGTAAACACGCTGTACCTCGCGGAGCATGTAATCCTGAACCGCACGAACGCCCTTAATCTTGAGGATATCGTGTGGATTTACAGAACCCTCTGTAAGCTCGTCGCCGGCCTCAAGCTCCTGTCCGTCTACAACCTTGATACGTGAGCCGTAAGGAATGAGGTAAGCCTTTGTCTCGCCTGTCTCGTTGTTTGTAACGATAACCTCACGCTTCTTCTTTGTATCCTTGATTGTGGCAATTCCGCCGAACTCTGTGATAATAGCGAGTCCCTTAGGCTTACGTGCCTCAAAAATCTCCTCTACTCGAGGAAGACCCTGTGTGATATCTCCACCGGCAACACCACCTGTATGGAAGGTTCTCATGGTAAGCTGTGTACCAGGCTCACCGATTGACTGTGCTGCGATGATACCGATTGCTTCACCAACCTGTACTGCCTGACCTGTTGCAAGGTTTGAACCGTAACACTTAGCACATACTCCCATGTGTGAACGGCAGGTAAGTACTGTACGGATCTTAACCTGTGTGATTGGATTACCGTTCTCGTCAACACCCTCTGCCATAACCTTTGCTGCACGCTTTGGTGTGATCATATGGTTGGCCTTAACGATTACATTGCCATCCTTATCGCAGATTGTGTTGCAAGAGAAACGACCTGTAATTCTCTCCTGAAGGCTCTCGATTTCCTCTCGACCCTCCATGAATGCCTTTACAACCATTCCCGGAATCTCACGTCCTGTACCTGCACAGCAGTCTGACTCACGAACGATCATATGCTGTGAAACATCTACGAGACGTCTTGTAAGGTATCCTGAATCGGCTGTACGAAGCGCTGTATCTGAAAGTCCCTTACGAGCTCCATGTGCTGACATGAAGTACTCAAGTACGTCAAGACCCTCACGGAAGCATGACTTGATAGGAAGCTCGATTGTACGACCTGTTGTATCAGCCATGAGTCCTCGCATACCTGCAAGCTGTTTGATCTGCTTATCAGATCCACGGGCTCCGGAATCTGCCATCATGAAGATGTTGTTGTACTTATCAAGACCTGTAAGAAGTGCCTTTGTAAGGGCATCATCTGTATCCTTCCATGTCTCGATAACCTCTTTGTAACGCTCCTCATCAGTGATAAGTCCACGCTTGTACTGTCTTGTAATCTTATCTACAGTGTCCTGTGCATCAGCGATCATCTGTGGCTTCTGTGGTGGCACTGTCATATCTGAAATTGAAACTGTCATGGCAGCCTGGGTCGAATACTTGTATCCCATAGCCTTGACATTGTCAAGAACCTCTGCTGTTGTTGTAGCTCCGTGTGTGTTGATAACCTTCTCAAGGATCTGCTTGATCTGTTTCTTACCAACGTGGAACTCAACCTCAAACTTGAGTGCATTCTCAGCCTTTGATCTGTCTATAAAACCAAGATCCTGTGGAATGTTCTCATTGAATATCAAAAGTCCTACTGTTGTCTCTGTAAAACCTGAAACCTTTGTGCCGTCAGCAAGCTTTACTGTACGGTGTACAAAGATATTCTGGTGAAGAGTAATCTCCTTGTTCTCGTAAGCGAGCATTGCAAGATTAACACTTCCATAGTAACGGCCGAGAAGATCTATCGGTCTGCAAAGCACACGACGGTTTCCGTCCGTAACATCCTCAAACCAGATGAGATCATATAAGCCAAGCTCAGCCTTTCCTGTATTTTCATCAGGAGTTGTGAGCTTTCTAAGCTCCTCAATATCATTGTATACAGTGTCTGATGACACCTGTGCAACCATCTTTGGATCACCCTTGTAATCAGCGAGCTTTCTCATTGTGAGGTAGTAAACTCCAAGGATCATATCCTGTGAAGGAACGGCTACAAGTCCACCATCAGAAGGCTTAAGCAGGTTGTTAGGTGACAGAAGCATGAATCTGCACTCAGCCTGTGCCTCAGCAGTCAGTGGAAGATGTACAGCCATCTGGTCTCCATCGAAGTCGGCGTTGAACGCTGTACATACGAGTGGATGAAGCTTGATTGCCTTACCCTCTACAAGGATTGGCTCGAAGGCCTGGATTCCAAGTCTGTGGAGTGTAGGAGCTCGGTTAAGCATAACCGGATGCTCTTTGATGACGTCCTCAAGGACATCCCATACCTCCGGCTGAAGTCTCTCAACCATCTTCTTTGCACTCTTTATGTTGTGTGCGGTTCCGTTAGCGGCAAGCTCCTTCATAACGAATGGTTTGAAAAGCTCGATAGCCATCTCCTTTGGAAGACCACACTGATAAATCTTAAGCTTTGGCTCTACGCAGATAACCGAACGTCCTGAGTAGTCAACTCGCTTTCCGAGAAGGTTCTGACGGAAACGTCCTCCCTTTCCCTTGAGCATGTCTGAAAGAGACTTAAGAGCTCTGTTTCCTGGACCTGTAACAGGACGTCCACGACGGCCGTTGTCGATAAGTGCATCGACAGCCTCCTGAAGCATACGTTTCTCGTTACGAACGATGATATCCGGTGCTCCAAGATCAAGAAGTCTTCTAAGACGGTTGTTACGGTTGATGATTCGTCTGTAAAGGTCGTTAAGATCACTTGTTGCGAAACGTCCTCCATCGAGCTGAACCATTGGACGAAGATCCGGTGGGATAACAGGAATAACTGTCATAATCATCCACTCAGGCTTGTTTCCTGACTCACGGAAAGCCTCTACAACCTCAAGTCTCTTGATGATACGTGCACGCTTCTGGCCTGTAGCATTCTCAAGCTCTGCCTTAAGCTCTGCCGAATCCTTCTCGAGATCGATTGCTGCTAAAAGCTCATGGATAGACTCAGCACCCATTCCTACACGGAATGCTGATCGGCCATAAGTATCGCATGCCTCCTGGTACTCTGACTCGTTGAGAATCTGCTTGTATGCAAGCTTTGTCTCGCCCGGGTCAAGCACAATATATGAAGCAAAGTACAGTACTCTCTCAAGTACACGTGGAGATAAGTCAAGGATGAGTCCCATACGTGATGGGATACCCTTGAAATACCAGATATGAGATACAGGAGCAGCAAGCTCGATGTGTCCCATACGCTCTCTACGAACGCTTGACTTTGTGATTTCTACGCCACATCGGTCGCAGACAACACCCTTATAACGTATCTTCTTGTATTTACCACAATGACACTCCCAGTCCTTCGTTGGTCCGAAAATCTTCTCGCAGAAAAGACCGTCTTTTTCAGGCTTTAATGTTCTATAGTTAATGGTCTCAGGCTTTTTAACCTCGCCATGTGACCACTCTCTGATCTTTTCAGGAGATGCTAATCCAATCTGAATCGCATCAAACTGCATTGCCTGATTATTTTCTATATTATTTGTTTCTGGCATTTTGGCACTCCCTTCTAATTATTCTTCGTCATCAAGAACTTCATCAGCAAAAATATCGTCATCCGCTGTCTCAGGAGACTCTTCCTCTTCTATGTCAACAAGCTCTTCGTTGTCATCAAATTCTTTCTTTGAGAAACCATGCTCTGCGAATGACTCACTGTCCTCGAATGCATAGTCCTTATCGTTTCCGATAATTGAGTTGATATCTGTATTACCGTACTCACTTGTCTCGATAAGCTCAACCTCTTCTCTGTTCTCATCAAGTACCTTGACATCCAGACCAAGTGCCTGAAGCTCTTTGAGAAGTACCTTGAATGACTCTGGAATACCAGGCTCAGGGATATTCTCACCCTTGATGATAGCCTCGTAGGTCTTGACACGGCCAACAACATCATCGGACTTCATTGTAAGGATCTCCTGGAGTGTATATGCAGCACCATATGCCTCAAGAGCCCAAACCTCCATCTCTCCGAAACGCTGTCCACCGAACTGTGCCTTACCACCGAGTGGCTGCTGTGTAACTAATGAGTAAGGACCTGTTGAACGTGCATGGATCTTATCGTCAACAAGATGATGCAGCTTAAGGTAATGCATGTGTCCGATAGTTGTCTTTCCATCGAAGCACTCACCTGTTCTACCATCACGAAGCTGTACCTTTCCATCCTTGGAAATCGGAACGCCCTTCCATAAGCTTCTGTGATCTCTGTTTGTTGAAAGGTATTCCATAACGTCCTCACGGAGTGTATCAACATATTTATCATAGAAGATTTCAGCATCTGCGCTCCAGTATGGATGCTCAGCCTGTAAATCCTTTTCAAGCTCTTCCTTATCGAACGGAAGATTTACGTAATCATTTGCAAGCTCAAGTGTATCCTCGATATCTACCTCGTTTGCTCCGTCAAATACAGGAGTTGAGATATTGAAGCCAAGTGCCTTTGCAGCGAGACTCAGGTGAATCTCAAGGACCTGACCGATGTTCATTCGTGAAGGAACACCGAGTGGGTTAAGTACGATATCCAGTGGACGTCCGTTTGGAAGGAATGGCATATCCTCAACAGGAAGCACACGGGAAACGACACCCTTGTTACCGTGACGTCCGGCCATCTTATCACCGACAGAAATCTTTCTCTTCTGTGCAATGTAGATACGTACTGACTGGTTTACTCCCGGAGAAAGCTCATCACCGTTCTCTCTTGTAAATACCTTGGCATCAACAATGATACCGTAAGCACCATGAGGCACCTTAAGTGATGTATCACGAACCTCTCTTGCCTTCTCACCGAAGATGGCACGAAGAAGTCTCTCCTCTGCTGTAAGCTCTGTCTCACCCTTTGGTGTAACCTTTCCTACAAGGATATCACCGGCACGAACCTCTGCACCTACACGGATGATACCTCTCTCATCAAGGTCCTTGAGTGCGTCGTCGCCGACACCAGGGACATCACGTGTAATCTCCTCCGGTCCGAGCTTTGTATCACGTGACTCTACCTCATATTCCTCGATATGAACTGATGTATACACATCATACTCTACGAGACGCTCTGAAAGAAGAACGGCATCCTCGTAGTTGTATCCTTCCCATGTCATGAATCCGATAAGCGGGTTCTTTCCAAGAGCAAGCTCTCCCTGACTTGTTGAAGGACCGTCTGCGATAACATCGCCTGCCTTAACCTTGTCACCCTTAAATACGATAGGTCTCTGGTTGTAGCAGTTTGACTGGTTAGAACGAGAGAACTTTGTAAGGATATACTCTCTCTTGTTTCCGTCAGTCTCTTTTATGATAATGCGGTTTGACTCTGAAGATAATACCTCTCCGTCTGCCTTTGCAACTACGCAGACACCTGAGTCAACTGCGGCCTTTGTCTCAATACCTGTACCAACTACAGGAGCCTCTGTGGTCAGAAGCGGAACGGCCTGACGCTGCATGTTTGATCCCATGAGGGCACGTGTAGGGTCATCGTTCTGCAAGAATGGAATCAACGCTGTAGCTACTGAGAATACCATCTTTGGAGACACATCCATATAATCAAATGCTGACTTATCGTACTCCTGAGTTTCCTCTCTATAACGACCTGAAACTGAGTTACGTATGAAATGTCCTTCGGCATCAAGCTTCTCATTAGCCTGTGCTACGTGGTAGTTGTCCTCCTCGTCGGCTGTCATGTATACAACCTCTTCTGTGACTACCGGGTTCTTAGGATCAGTCTTGTCAATCTTACGGTATGGAGCCTCTACGAAGCCATACTCATTGATTCTCGCATAACATGCAAGTGAGTTGATAAGACCGATGTTTGGTCCCTCAGGAGTCTCTACAGGACACATACGGCCGTAGTGAGTGTAATGTACATCTCGAACCTCGAATCCGGCACGGTCTCTTGAAAGACCACCAGGTCCAAGTGCTGATAAACGTCTCTTGTGAGTAAGCTCTCCAAGAGGGTTGTTCTGATCCATGAACTGTGAAAGCTGTGAAGAACCGAAGAATTCTTTAACAGCGGCAGTTACAGGCTTTATATTGATAAGTGACTGAGGTGAAATTCCCTCTAAGTCCTGTGTAGTCATTCTTTCACGAACAACACGCTCCAGTCTTGAGAGACCGATACGGTACTGGTTCTGTAACAGCTCTCCAACCGCACGGATACGTCTGTTTCCAAGATGATCGATATCGTCATCTGTTCCTGCGCCCCACTCTAAGTGCATATTGTAGTTGATAGTTGCGAAGATATCTTCTTTAGTAATATGCTTTGGAATAAGGTCAGATATATCTCTCTTTATTGCCTCGATTCTGTCCTCAAGAGAATCATACTCCTCGAGAATCTGAGCGAGTACCGGATAGTAAACAAGCTCGGTAACACCGATAGACTTAGGATCCTCAATCTCAGGAATCCAGCTTCTGATGTCAACCATCATAGAAGAAAGAATCTTGACATTTCTTGTCTCTGTCTGAATCCATAAAGCAGGAACGGCAGCGTTCTGGATCTGTGTGGCAAGCGCACGGTCAACAACAGTACCTGCCTCAGCGATAACCTCACCTGTAGAAGGATCCACTACGTCCTCAGCTAAAACCTGTCCACTGATACGGTTCTTTAATGCAAGCTTCTTATTAAACTTATAACGTCCTACCTTGGCAAGGTCATATCTTCTAGGATCGAAGAACATTGCTGTGATAAGGCTCTCTGCACTCTCAACTGAAAGTGGCTCGCCCGGACGAATCTTCTTATATAACTCTAATAAACCAGCCTCATAGCTTCCCTGTGGCTCACGCTCTGTGATTGCAGGGTCCTTGCTGAATGATGCCTGGATCTTTGGCTCATCTCCGAACATATCGAGAATAGCCTGGTTTGTACCTACTCCAAGTGCACGTAAAAGTACTGTGATAGGTACCTTACGTGTTCTGTCTACTCTTACATAAAAAACGTCGTTAGAGTCTGTCTCATACTCAAGCCATGCACCACGGTTTGGAATAACAGTACAAGAATACAGGGTCTTTCCGAGCTTATCATGAGCAATTCCGTAATAAATACCAGGAGAACGAACTAACTGACTGACAATAACTCGCTCTGCACCGTTGATTACGAATGTACCGGTCTCTGTCATTAAAGGCAGATCACCCATGAAAATTTCATGCTCATTAATCTCATCTGTCTCTTTGTTGTGAAGTCTGACTTTAACCTTTAAAGGAGCTGCGTATGTTGCATCTCTTTCCTTGCACTCAGGAATTGTATACTTTACATCATCTTCGCATAATGTAAAATCTACAAAATCAAGACTAAGCTTTCCGCTGTAATCTGTGATTGGAGAGATATCCGCAAAAGCTTCCTTGAGACCTTCGTCTAAGAACCACTGATAAGAATCCTTCTGGACCTCAATCAGATTTGGCATCTGCAGAACCTCTTTTTGTCTTGAGTAACTCATACGCATGCTTTTTCCGGATGTGACCGGACGTATTCTGTTTTTCTCCATTGACGTTTCACCTCTCGTTTTTATTTTAATCTAGCAAGTATCTAGATAATGATTCAAAAACCACCCCAGTTACTATATCTTGTGGTTTTTCTCTTGTGCACATATTTGCGAATGCATTTTAGTGTAATTTACCTATTGACAAATTTGCATCATTTAAAAAATTGCATAAAAATGCCACTGCACCACAATAGTGCAACGTATACTATACAACAAATCCGGCACGAATGCAAGTGTTTTTTTATTTTTTGTAAAATATTCAAAGTATTTACGCAATAATTTTACAGAGCATCAGATAGGCTACGAGCAGAGGTCCCAAAAATGCTCAGGCATTTTCGGGACGCGCTCCGACTGTCGCGCAATAAAAACATAAAAAAGAGCCAAGGCGCAAATAGAATTTGCCCTTGGCTCTTTTTTATGTTTTTACTCCGCTCGTAGCCTATCCGACTATTTAAGAGTAACCTTAGCACCCTCTGCCTCAAGTTTAGCCTTAGCATCCTCTGCTGAAGCCTTGTCAAGCTGCTCTTTGATAACCTTTGGTGCGCCATCAACAGCGTCCTTAGCCTCTTTAAGTCCAAGACCTGTGATCTCACGAACAACCTTGATAACCTTAACCTTGTTTGGTCCAACCTCTGTAAGCTCTACGTCAAACTCTGTCTTCTCCTCAGCTGCTGCTCCGTCAGCTCCTGCTGCTGCAACTACAACACCTGCTGCTGCAGAAACACCGAACTCTTCTTCACAAGCTTTTACTAAATCATTTAACTCTAATACGCTTAACTCTTTGATAGCATCAATAAACTCTGCTGTTGTTAACTTTGCCATTATAATTTCCTCCATTTAAAAATTTAATTATGATAATAAGGTTCAAATATAATATTTGAATTATTCTGCTGCTGGAGCTTCCTCTGCAGCATCCTCTGCTGGTGCTGCCTCTACGGCTGCATCTGCAGCGCCACCCTGCTCTGCGATCTGATTGAGTACACGAGCAAGATTTGTGATAGGTGACTGAATGCTTCCAAGTAATTTTCCAAGAAGCTCATCTCTGCTAGGTACAGCGGAGATTGCCTTCATACCCTCAGCATCATAAAATGTTCCCTCAACTACACCTGCTTTAATCTCTAAAGCCGGAGCTGTTTTAGCGAACTTAGCTAAGATTCTAGCTGGTGCTGTTGCATCCTCTGTTGATACAGCGAATGCGCTTGGTCCTTCAAGGACATCCTTTAATCCCTCGAACTCTGTTCCCTGGATTGCACGGTTTACTAAAGTATTCTTGTATACCTTGTAAGTTACACCGGCTTCTCTTAACTGTTTACGTAACTGAGTATCCTCTGCTACTGTGAGTCCTAAGTAATCAACAACTACTACTGACTGTGCACCATTGATAACACCGGAAATCTCATCTACGATTGGCTGTTTAAGTTCTACCTTTGCCACGATTCATTTACCTCCTTTTAGATTTTCGCATAAAAGACATGAGGTATTTGATTTATTAATCAAAGAAACCCTCCTGCCTGTCGACAGAAGGGTACAAGTCAAAATTCAAGATAAATCTCGAAAATTCCCTCGGTAGGTTCTACGTTTACGCCTTGCGGCACCTACTGTCTTCGGCAATATGCATTGCAATTATATCAAACTATATTACGGATGTCAATTACTTTCCGCAAAACTTTTGCTTGGCGTTTGATAGGTCTTGTAAATTGTTTTACTGTAACTGTTTAACTATCTTACTGTGTAATCTTAACCACGTTTAACTTAACGCCAGGTCCCATTGTAGATGTAAGAGTTGCGCTCTTAATGTACTGACCCTTTAAGCTAGCAGGTTTTGCTTTATTAATTGCACCCATAAGAGACTGGAAGTTGTCGTTTAACTGCTCGTCTGTGAAAGATGCTTTTCCAACTGGCACATGGATAATGTTTGTCTTGTCCAATCTGTACTCAATCTTACCGGCTTTGATATCGTTAACAGCTTTTGTTACATCCATAGTAACTGTTCCTGCCTTTGGGTTTGGCATTAAGCCCTTTGGTCCAAGGACACGTCCTAAACGACCAACAACACCCATCATATCAGGTGTAGCAACTACAACGTCGAAGTCTAACCATCCCTCGTTCTGGATCTTTGGAATTAACTCCTCGCCTCCAACGAAGTCAGCTCCTGCTGCCTGTGCCTCGTCAACCTTAGTTCCCTTAGCGAAAACTAAAACCTTAACTGTTTTTCCTGTTCCGTGTGGTAATACAACCGCACCACGGATCTGCTGCTCTGCGTGACGTCCGTCGCAGCCTGTTCTAAGATGAAGCTCGATTGTCTCGTCAAATTTAGCTGTAGCATTTTTCTTTACGATAGAGATAGCGTCAGCAACATCGTACTGCTCTTTCTTATCAAATGCCTTAACAGCGTCTTGATACTTCTTTCCTCTTTTCATGAAAAAATAACCTCCTGGTGGTAATATCGGGAGAGGACCCTCCCACATTTACGTTTCTTTGTTATTATTTTGGGTTGCATAAATTTGCAACTATTTTAGGGGTATGTTGGTTTCGCTAAGTGTTAGTCAACCACCTCAACACCCATTGATCTTGCTGTACCAGCGATCATGCTCATTGCAGACTCAAGTGAAGCTGCGTTTAAGTCAGGCATCTTAAGCTCAGCGATTTCCTGAACCTGTGCCTTTGTGATCTTAGCAACCTTCTTCTTGTTTGGCTCACCTGAACCAGACTGAATCTTGCAAGCTTTCTTGATTAATACCGGAGCAGGTGGAGTCTTAGTAATGAAACTGAAACTTCTGTCTGCATATACAGTAATAACTACAGGGATAATTAAGTCGCCCTGATCGGCTGTCTTTGCATTAAACTGCTTTGTGAACTCTACGATGTTTACACCGTGCTGTCCAAGTGCAGGTCCAACTGGAGGAGCTGGAGTTGCCTTTCCAGCAGGGATCTGCAATTTAATGTATCCTTCTACTTTCTTTGCCATTTGGAATTGCCTCCTTAATTTGTTTTCTTAACATCTGCGAAACTTACTTCTACCGGTGTCTCGCGACCGAACAGTTCTACATTGATTGTAACTGTCTGCTTGTGATAATTCATAGCTGTGATAACACCGACTGTATCCTTCCAGACACCGCCGATAACGACTATCATGTCACCCTCAGCAAAATCAACTACCACGTTTTCCGTCTTAATACCCAAAGGTCTCATCTCGGCTTCTGTGAGAGGAACCGGTTTGCTTCCCGGACCTACAAATCCAGTTACGCCTCTGGTATTTCGTACAACGTACCATGTATCATCATTCATAATCATATGAATAAGAACATAGCCTGGAAACATCTTCTTGGAAACCTGTTTACGAACACCGTTCTTCACCTCTGTGACGTCCTCCAACGGAACACGTACTTCAAGGATCTGGTCCTCAAGATGTCTGTTTTCGATTGTTTTGTCAATATTAGCTTTGACTTTGTTTTCATAACCTGAATAGGTATGAACTACATACCAGTTCGCTTCTGTCATAATCACTTTGCCTCCGTTTTAAAAATGTAAACCAATAAGGAAATCTACGCCCTGCTGGATACCCCAGTCAAGAAGCGCAATAATAAGACCGGTAACTACTGAAACCGCCAGCACTGCAACGGTCTGTCTGATGACCGATTGCTTCTCAGGCCAGATAATCTTCTGAAATTCAGCTTTCAGACCTGAAAACCAGCTTGTTTTTGGAGCCTTTTCGACTTTTTCATTTTGTCCCATAATGTACTCCTTCACTCAGTTCCTAGACTATTTTGTTTCCTTGTGCATTGTATGAGTTCTGCAGAATCTACAATACTTCTTGGTTTCCATTCTGTCCGGATGAGTTTTTTTGTCCTTTGTCATGTTGTAATTACGACGCTGACATTCTGTGCACGCTAATGTAATCTTTGTACGCACGACTTCCACCTCCGTTTAAATTCTTTGTTGTTTGTACCCTTAAAAAAAGGCATAAAAAAAAGACCTATTTCCAAGCCTGTATACTATATCACAGTTGAGCCGTAACCGTCAAGAGCTATTTTAAAATTTATTGTAAATTCTTTTGAACATTGCCGCTGTCTGCACCTTTTTTGTGTGTCCGGCAGCAATTAATTTTTATAAATCTTAAAGATACATAATTAAATATAGTACATTTATCTGAATTTTTCAAGTATTTTGTTGTTGTAAATCCTCAATTATGTATGACGATATAATAAAGGAGCAGACGGCTTTGACACAGAGGTCAGACAGCTCGTCGCTCCACAGGTCAATACCGCTGTTGTACTGATTTGGTACAACAGCCGTTATTTTATATTTTTTATAATAGTGGCTGCAGATCTCCAACCATTTTTTCCTCAAGCGTCCTGAGCCTCTCTGCAATTGCCACACTCTTTGAATCAGCATCGCGATATTCATTGAGACTGCCGCTGATTGTCTCTATGCCCATATTACAGCCCTCCGTCAGTAGTTTTGCTGCCTGGGACTGATCATCATTCACTGCCATCTTCATTGCTGTCTGCAGCTTCGCAGCCATCTTTGCAAACACACCCGGTTCCTTAATATCTGCACCTGCTTTGTCAAGCATATCCCTGCAATCCACTGACAGCCCGGTGTGCTCATCATAGTACTTGTCTATCAGCTCACGAAGCTGCTTGTCATCTGTGTGTTCTCTTATATCGTCCATGCTCTCAAGTGCCATCTTACAGCCAGCTATGCAATCCTGAAGCAAGAGCACCGAATCATGATTTTCTATATTTCTGCTCATAAAAACCTCCATACTTCTTTTCTATTTAGTATGGAGGTTTTCATGAAAAAATATTCACTACACAATCGGAAACTCAAGCTTCACCCAAAACTTCCCATGTTCCCTTTTAAAGCTCATGCTTCCATTCATGCGCTGCATCATCGCATCCACGCTCTTAAGCC
>ULLI01028368.1_pt1 | contig 16162 bp, 13 predicted proteins | sample 1951351 | NCBI WGS metagenome assembly ULLI01 (sample SAMEA4835520, study PRJEB28245) | human gut metagenome | biome: gut microbiome; material: fecal sample | place: Denmark | collected 2008 | reverse complement strand
AATGTCGAGCTTTCTCTTATTGGCAGGGCTGACTACACGGATTGCGGCTTTGTGCTTTGTCCATTTTTCAGCCAAAGGACCTTCGGGTACTTTGGAAATTAACTTATCCTCCATAATGTATCAATAGAATTAAAATTTGGTGCAATTTTACTCACTTTTCAGCACTTTTGCAAAACTTTCAACGTTTACTGCTGAACAAGCCGGTATAAATTGAATACATCAGTTCCACATTACTGTTCCAGTCATACAATTTTTTTACTCTCCGAATTCCTGCAGCACCCATTTTATCCCTTAAATCAGGAACATCTATAAACTTCTGAAGAGCATCCGCCGCAGCTTCTGGATTTCCCCTTGGAACAATAAATCCGGTTGCTCCGTCCTCGACAACCTCAGTAAATCCATCGGCATCCGAAACCACTACGGGACAACCGCAGGACATGGCCTCAACTGCCACTACTCCAAAACTTTCACTATGTGATAGGGATACATATACGGAAAATGAATTATAGTATGAAGGCAACCGCTCATTAGGCACCTTACCCATGAAATGAACCTTATCCATGATACCCAGACTGGACACAAGAGACTCATACTCGCCTCTTGAAGGACCTTCGCCCACTATTACCAGTAAAGTATCAAGATCCGGATTGCGGTCCACCAAAACCTTAAAGGCTCTTATCAGGACATCTATACCGTACTTAGGAGACAATGTCTTGACATTACCTACAATAAATCTACCATTTCTTTCATCTTTTTCATAGTGTCTGAAAAGTTCCGTATCGACTCCGAAAGGTGTCACGTATATAGGCTTACTGGTGTAGGTTGCTGTCCTTTTAGCCATGACATGGCTGGTGGACAAGACTCTATCAGCCCGCCTGAAAATGAACTGAACAGACTTCTTGTTGAAAAATGAAAGGTCAGGGAACTCGTAGACATCACTGCCCCAGACAGAAATTATAAAGGGATGGAAACCGGTTAGAGCAGCTATGAACCCGAAACTCGTAGCGTAATGGGCATGAAGTATATCCGGAGATTCAGAACGGATAACCCGTTTAAGGTACGAAACGGCCTTCCGGTGCATCATTACAGCTCCGACAGCTGCTCTGAGCCCCTTGCTTGACTTATAGGTAAAAAGATTGAACTCGTATAAAGGGATTCCCTGCAATGCAAAAAAATCATCTGGAGACGGATACAAGGAAAATAAAACAATATCTACTCCCCTAGCCTTTAGCGCCACAGCCCACCTGCGGGTATGAATGCTCCGGGCATCCGCAACCATCAAGACTTTCATAACTGCTGAAATAATGTATCAGGAGCATATTTATCCACTCCCAAATGACTGTACGCCAAATCTGTAGCCTCGCGACCACGCGGAGTACGATGTATAAAGCCCTCCTTTATAAGATACGGCTCATACACTTCCTCGACAGTACCCGGATCCTCTCCAACTGCTGTTGCTATGGTACCCAGACCGACAGGACCTCCCTTGAACTTATAGATAATGGTGTTGAGTATCTTATTGTCTATAGCGTCGAGGCCCCGCTTGTCGATATTGAGCGCATCAAGAGCATAGGAAGCTATCTCGAGATCTATGAAACCCGAACCTTTCACCTGGGCGAAATCCCGGACCCTGCGCAATAGGGAATTCGCTATACGCGGCGTTCCCCGGCTCCTCATGGCTATCTCCATTGCAGCACGGTCTTCTATTTCAATATTAAGTATCCTGGCGCTGCGTATGATGATATTTTTGAGTACGGATGCGTCGTAGTATTCCAAATGTGCCGTAATTCCGAATCTGGCCCGGAGAGGAGACGTGATGAGTCCGCTCCTTGTAGTGGCTCCGATGAGTGTAAAGCGGTTAAGACCTATCTGGACTGATCTCGCACCAGGTCCCTTATCTATCATGATGTCGATAGTGAAGTCCTCCATTGCAGAATAGAGGTACTCCTCCACAACGTGAGAAAGCCTGTGTATCTCGTCTATGAAAAGTACATCTCCTTCCTCAAGCCCTGTAAGCAGACCGGCCAGGTCTCCGGGTTTGTCCAGAATGGGTCCGGAGGTAATTTTCATATTGACACCCAATTCATTGGCTACTATATGGGCCAGCGTGGTCTTGCCAAGTCCCGGAGGTCCGTGAAGCAGGATGTGATCCAGTGCCTCCCCCCGGAGCAGGGCTGCCTTTACGAAAATCTTGAGATTTTCGATAATTTTGTCCTGACCGGAAAATTCTCCGAAATCCTGCGGGCGTATTTTTCCCTCAAAATCGCTATCTTTGGCCGAACTTTGTGCCCTGGCATCAAAATCTTCGTTCTTCATACCGTTTGCAAACAAGATTACAAATATAATACTTTACATTTTTTTAAGAGAAATTAATATTATATATGTCTGTCGATATGTTGATAAATGAGGTTATGTCCGGAGTATTAGCGGTTTTAGGGCTGGAGTGGAATGATGATAAGATGTTGAAAACTTTCTGATAAATTTTAGAAAACTTTTAGGGCGATAATTTTGAAATTAAGATTTGTCATTCCGTATACAGAATTTTTAAAAAAAGAAAAAAAGTTATCATAAGATATAAACAAGGTTATCGAAAAGATATGAACCGGAAAATAGAAGGATTGTTGAAAAGTGACAGTGTCGGGAAACTGCGTGAGGCTATAAGGAACAATGAAGTTAAAACTATAGAAATAAACGGATTGTATTCTTCAGCCAAGGCTTTTGCCATATCTGATGCTGTTGAGCGCGGAGTTCATCTGGTGATACTTGCCGGTAAGGATGATGCAGCCGGATGTGTCAACGATCTGTACAATATAATAGGAGACGATAATGTTTTTTTCTTTCCTCCCTCAGACGTAAGGACAGTAAAGGGCACTATGAAGGATATGTCCGCTAAGGTGCAGAGGACAGCGGCGATAAGTGCGTTGGAGGATTTCAAGTCCGGCAGTTACAAGGGGGACTATCTGATAATAGTCGGATACAGGGAGGCTGTCGAGGAGAATATTCCTGACCAAGGCCAGATAGGTCAGTCTGTTCTGAAGGTGTCGAAGGGAGAGACCGTTTCGTTTGACAAGTTTCAGGATGATCTGTACGGAATGGGATTCACCAGAGTGGACTTTGTATCCAGACCAGGAGAGTATGCTGTAAGGGGAGGTATAATAGATCTTTTCTCATTTAATAATGACAAGCCGTACCGTATTGATTTTTTCGGGGACGAGATAGATTCTATACGTATGTTCGATGTCAATACCCAGCATACGGTGGGAGAAGTACTGGATGCGCTCAGCATATATCCCAGTATAACGGATCAGGATATTCCCATATATTCGGCTATTCCCGATGATTCGGTAATCTGGATTTCAGGACTGGAAAACTTCAGTGAGGACGCTGCAGGAGTAAATCGTCACAAGCAGGTCTGGCTCTCCCCTCTTCACAGTATAGGTAGAGCGGATACTGTAATTGAGTTCAATACCTCACCGCAGCCGGCTTTTAACAAGAATTTTGAACTTCTGGCGGCTGATATCAGGTCCAGGCGTGCGGACGGATATGATGTATGCATCATGAGCGAGAACCGGAGCCAGATAGAAAGGTTACGCAATATCTTCTCATCGTATGACCTGGTTCTCAATTATATGGAGTTTACTATCCAGGAAGGTTTCATCGATCATGACGGGAAGAAATGTCTGTATACAGATCATCAGATATTTGACAGATACCGCCGTATCCGCCTTAAAAGAACGGTTGAGAGAAGCGAGAGGCTGACGATGAATGATATCAATTCTTTCAAGGAGGGAGACTATATCGTACATATTGACCATGGAATCGGAAGATTCGGCGGACTGGTAAAGAACCGTATCAACGGCAAGGTACAGGAGGCTATAAAACTTATATATAGGGACAACGATGTTCTCTTCGTCTCAGTTCACGGTCTGCACCGTATATCGAAATACCGTTCAGGAGATTCAACAAAGCCTCCCAAAATCAATAAACTCGGTACCGGCAACTGGGAAAGACTGAAGAGCAGCGCAAAATCCAAGGTCAAGGATATTGCGGAGGATCTGATCAGGCTTTATTCGCAGAGGAGGGTGGCAAAAGGTTTTGCGTTCAGTCCTGACTCTTTCCTCCAGCAGGAATTTGAGTCTTCTTTTCAGTACGAGGAGACTCCTGATCAGATAAAAGCAGTGGAGGCTGTCAAGAAGGATATGGAGAGCAGCTGGCCTATGGACCGGCTGGTGTGCGGAGACGTAGGTTTCGGAAAGACTGAGGTGGCAATGAGAGCTGCTTTCAAGGCAGTGGCCGACAGTAAGCAGGTGGCGGTTCTCGTTCCGACCACCATACTGGCACTTCAGCACTATAATACGTTCAAGGACAGGCTTCGGAATTTTCCATGCAACATAGATTACATCAGCCGCCTGAGAACCCCGAAGGAGGTGGCTGATATAACGGAAAGACTCAAAAATGGCAAGATAGATATTATAATAGGTACTCACCGTCTTCTGGGTAAAAGTATAACATTCAAGGATCTGGGACTGCTTATCATAGATGAGGAGCAGAAATTCGGTGTGGCGGCCAAGGAGGCGCTCAGGCATCTGAAGCTTTCGGTCGACACTCTTACCCTTACGGCCACTCCCATTCCCCGTACCCTCCAGTTCTCGTTGTTGGGTGCCAGGGACCTGTCCATTATCAATACTCCCCCGCCCAACCGCCTTCCTATTCAGACAGAAATTATAGATTTCAACGAGGATACTATCAGGGATATTATCAATGAGGAAATTGGCCGTGGAGGTCAGGTGTTCTTCGTACACAACCGTATACAGGACATATATGAGGTTGAGGATATAATACGCAGGATAGTTCCAGGGGTCAAGACGTGCGTGGCACATGGTCAGATGGATCCCAAGGTACTGGAGAATAAAATAATCGAATATATGTCGGGAGACTACGATATACTCATAGCCACCACTATCATTGAGAACGGAATAGATATTCCCAATACCAATACGATAATAATAAATCAGGCCCAGAACTATGGCCTCAGCGATCTTCACCAGTTGCGCGGAAGGGTAGGGCGGTCGAGCCGTAAGGCATACTGCTACCTCATAGTTCCACCTATGACCTCCCTGTCGGATGACGCAAGGCGAAGGCTGGATGCCATAGAGGCTTTCTCGGATCTGGGAAGTGGCTTCAACATAGCCATGAGGGACCTGGATATCCGCGGTATGGGCAATATGCTGGGTGCAGAGCAGAGCGGATATATTGCCGAGATGGGTTTTGAGACGTACCAGCGTATTCTGGCCGAGGCATTCGAGGAGATTAAGGGCACTGTTACTGACCTGCCCGGACAAAAGGAGGAGGAAGATGTGTATGTTACCGACTGTGTAGTGGACACGGATCTGGAGATACTCATACCGGATACCTATATAAATATTACAGCGGAGAAAATACGGCTCTACAAGGAACTCGACTCCATATCCGACGAGGGGTCACTGCAGCGTTTCATAGCAGATATAGAGGACCGTTTCGGACCTATTCCGGAAGAATTCAAGCAACTGATTTTCGTAGTACGTCTCAGAATGGCCGCCAGGGAGAGAGGTTTCGAGAAGATAGTGCTGAAGAACGGAACACTTGTCATGTATTTTATATCCAATTCCATGTCTCCATTCTACCGCAGCAGCCGTTTTTCCGATATTATCAAGACTATTCAGCATAAGGATGCGGGGCGGTATATGCTCAAGGAAAACAATGACAAGCTGTACATTACTGTCAAAAATGTGAAAACAATCGAGGGTGCATATAACTTGATACGGAAATTGTAATTATATTTGCCGCCCTATCCCTTAGGAAATGAAGAATATACTGATAGATATAGGGAATTCTTCCCACTGCAAGGCCGCTCTCTCAGACGGGAATGGGCTTCTGGCAGTCCGGAGGCTGCCGCGTTCCGGACTCCGCAGGTCGCTGGACGAGGATGCAGCCTTGAGCGGTCCTGCCGATGTGGTATGCGTCTCTTCGGTAGCTGCCGGAGACAGAGAGACGGAGCTGTGGCTGGAGGACAGATGCCGTAAGCTTATTGTGGTGGATGCCTCTACTCCCATGCCCCTGCGGCTGGACTACAGTACTCCGGAGACTCTCGGTTCCGACCGTATAGCCGCGGCAGTGGGAGCAATGTCCATTTTTCCTGGTGAGGACTGCACTATTTTTGATTTCGGAACAGCTATTACAGTGGACTTTGTCTCCGCTACCGGGATTTTCAGAGGAGGTAACATTTCCCCCGGACTAAGCATGAGATTGCGTGCCCTTCACCAGTTTACCGGAAGACTGCCTCTGGTGGACGCTTCCGTACCTTTAGGACTGGTCGGAAAAAATACATCCGATGCCGTCAACAACGGAGTGGTATTAGGCATAATCTTTGAAGTGGAGCGGTACATTAACTGCAATCCCGGAAGCAGGATTATTTTTACAGGCGGCGATGCACTTTTTTTTGCAAAGATGCTAAAAAGCCCGATATTTGTAGTTTGTAACCTTGTTTTGACGGGGTTGTCCAAAATTGCGCAAGTGAATGTATAAAGGGAAAGAAATCCTGGCGAAGGTGATGTCCGCGGCTTTTATCCTGTTCTGTCCGCTCTCATGGCTTCATGGACAGTCGATAGACGCTCTGGGTTCATATTCGCCGTATTCGATGTTCGGTGTAGGCAAGATTGCCGCAGAGGGCACCGCGTACAATTATTCCATGGGAGGCGTAGGTGTCGGTATGAGAGACAACCGCGTTATCAACTTCATCAATCCTGCAGCCATTACGGCCAGGGATACTCTTTCGTTTATGTTCGATTTCGGAGTCAACGAGAAGAATTCCTATTTCAACGACGACATCACCAAATCGGCGTACAATGTATTCAACATGCAGAACGTGGCATTTACATTTCCTATCTACAAGTCCTCGGCCTTCGTGATAGGAATAGCTCCGTTCAGCGATGTAGGATACAAGTTCCTGTCCACGGAGACATCGACCGACATTGAGGCGGATATGGGCGACGTAAAGTATCAGCAGTACGGAACCGGCAGCATATATCAGCTGTTTCTCGGAGCGTCCGTGATGTTCTTCGACCGCATATCGCTGGGTGCCCAGGGCATATACTATTTCGGATATATGAACAAGCACAATGATGTTCTGTTCAATTCGTCCTCGGCCTACAATACTATCTACACCGGGTGGAATTATAAAGTGCATGCGTTCAGCGGCAAGTTCGGCCTGCAGTATATCCAGCCTTTCAAGAAGAACAACTCGCAGCTGGTGATAGGCGGCACATACCGTCTGGGAACATCCATGAGCGGTGAGGTGACCCGTTATGCATTCTCGGGTGCCGATACTGTACTCAATGTCAATGTTCCATCCTCGGATCTGCGCATAGCCGACGAGTTCGGAGTGGGGCTCTCGTACAGAGTCAACGGAAAATGGGCAGTGGGAGCGGATTACATCCAGCAGAACTGGCGCGGGGACATGTTTCCGGATGCCGCTACATGGACCAACTTCGATGCCACTACCTCCAGGCAGTACAAGGCCGGGTTTGAGATTACACCGAACATGTACGACATCCGTTATTATATGAAGAGGGTGACTTATCGTGCCGGAGCCTATTACGAGCAGTCGTATGTGAAGTTGAACGGCCATCAGGTCAATGCCTTCGGTATAACTTTCGGAGCGTCTTTTCCCATATTCAGATGGTACAATGCCGTCAGCGTGGCGGTTGACATAGGACAGCGGGGTTCATTGAGACACAACCTGGTGAGGGAGAGATATGTAAATTTTATTGTCAATATTAATCTTCATGACATCTGGTTTGTCAAATACAGATATGACTAACATTATTAATTCTAAACATATGAAACGTATTCTATTAGCAACGATTGCATTATTTGTGTCCATTCTTGTCTTCGGGCAGGGAAAATATGGCGCGGACAGCGCGGAATGTATCAAGTATCTTTCCTTCTACATGCAGTACATGAAGCAGGATAATATGGAAGACGCTGCTCCCAACTGGCGTAACGCCATCAAGTACTGCCCTCCTACAGCAAGTCAGAACATGCTTCTCGACGGTATGAAGATTCTGAGAAATGATATTAACAAATACCGCAACAATCCCATCAGGAAGAAGGAGCTTGTGGACAGCCTTATGATGCTCCACCAGATGAGAATAGACACATATCCCAAATATGCCGTTACAGCTACCAACAACAAGGCAGTGGACATGATGAACTATGCCGACCCCGGCAGCGAGATGGAGGTGTACGAGACACTCGGCCAGGCCCTGGACGTAGCTAAGGAGAAGGCTTCTACAACAGTGGCTGTAAGATATGTTGACTATGCTATCCAGCTCTATAAGTCAGGAAGACTCATGGACTCCGATGTATTCTCCGCATTCGAGAAGAGTATCGAAACCCTTGAGGCCGTGAAAGCCGCCAAGCCCTCCAAGATGGTGGACAATGCCATCGCCGACGTGGAGAGCCTCTTCGCAGGCAGCGGTGTGGCAAGTTGCGAGAACCTCGTTGCAGTATTCCAGCCCCGCTATGACGCCGCTCCCGAGGATGAGACAGTGCTTTCCAATATCGTTACCCTCTTCTCTTCTACCGGATGTACTGAGGAGGATCTCTTCCTCAAGGCGGTGGAGGGTCTGTATAAGGTTGATCCCTCGTCCAACTCAGCACATCTCCTCTTCCAGCTCTATTCCTCGCTTCCTGACGGCGCTGACCAGGCTGTCAAGTATATGAACGAGGCCATCGCTTTCGAGGACTCGGATGCAGAGAAAGACGCCGAGTACTATTTCGAGCTTGCAACATATCTTTTCTCGAAACTGGACCGTAAGGCTGAAGCAGTAGCCGCCGCCAAGAAAGCTGCTGCGTCCGCAACATGGGAGGCAAGGGCTTATTATCTTATCGGAACCATCTGGAGCGTTACCAAGTGCGACGGCAACCCTATCGAGACCCGTGCTCCTTTCTGGGCCGCCACAGACTACATGATCAAGGCCAAGAACGCCGATCCTTCAATGGCAGAGGATGTTGACAAGCAGATTGCAACCTACCGCCAGTACTATCCCCTGCAGTCCGACGCATTCATGTATGACATCGTGGACGGTGACCGTTATCAGATTAACTGCAACGGTATGACTGAATCCACAACCGTAAGGACCCAGAAATAGTAATGAGTTTTAAAATACCGCATTACACGGCTATCAGAATGGTAGCGGCCCTATGGACCGCTACCATTGTCGTATCATGCGGCAACAAGCTCAGGAACATAGATTCGGACCAGTTGTCCGAGGCTCCGACCCAGGTAGTCCTGAACATGGATGCGGCTCAGACAGAGAACGGCCTTATGCAGATGAGGCTCGTGGCTTCCAGGATGGAGAGATACGAAAAGGGAGAGGACGAGTCGGTAGAACTTTTCCCGGACGGGTTCAATGTCTTGGCGTACAATGAGGAAGGGCTATTGGAGACCCAGATATTGTCTGACAGGGCAGAACATTCGGTGCAGGGAAAGACAGAAACCTGGTCTGCTTATGGTAATGTTGTGATAATCAACTATCTTGAAGGCCAGAAGATAATGACTGACACCTTGTACTGGGACCGGGAGAGGCAGAGGATTTTCACAGACTGTCATGTGCGTCTGTACTCGCCTCAGGGCTTCATGCAGGGATACGGGCTGGAATCGGACGAGAGGGCGAGGAACGCCCGTCTTCTCAAAGTTTTCGACAGCTATGGAATAGTCTCCGAAGACACAACTGGAACCGGGTACGTGGATACAGTGAATTTTATTGGGCCCAGATACCGGAGATAAAAATAAAATTACTATCTTCGCACCCTATTTTCAGAACGTTGTAAATTGAAATAAAATGGCAGTTTTAGAGAAAATTCGAGTAAAGCTCGGTATTCTTATCACAGTGCTCATCGCGGTGGCGCTGTTATCTTTTATCATTGACCCCACTACTCTGGAGACCACTCTCGGCTACTTCTCCTCCAAGTATGATGTGGGCAAGATAGACGGCAAGAAGGTCCGTTACAATGAGTTCCAGCAGCAGGTGGACTATTATACCAACATCTACACCCTCACTTCCGGAAGCCAGTCGGTGTCGGAGGAGGCCATGCAGACCATCAACGAGACAGCATGGCAGAACCTCATCTCGCAGTGGTATATTATTCCCGAGATGCAGAAGGCCGGCATTATGGTGGGTGAGGACGAGCTGGTGGACCTCAGTCAGGGCAAGGAGATATCTCCCATATTGGCCAACGATCCGGTTTTCCTCGATGCCTCCGGCAGTTTCAGCAGGGAGAAGCTCATGGAATTCATCCACGCTATCCCCGGTGATGCCTCAGGTAATCTCGCCCAGTACTGGAGTTTCCTTCAGCAGAACATGACATCCCAGCAGTATTTTATCAAATACACATCCCTTCTCACCGGCAGCGATATCCTCACTCCTGTGGAGCTCCGTAGACAGATAGAGGAAAACAACACATCCTCGAATGTAGAGTTCGTACTGGTGCCTTTCGGTTTCGATGTGGATTCCACGATACAGGTAAGCACCAAGGAGATTCAGGATTACTACAACGCCCATAAGGAGAATTACCGTCAGCGAGCCTCCCGCGACATCGAGTTCGTGGCTTACGAGGTGGTTCCCTCCGAGTCCGATATTCAGGCTGCCAAGGACGAGATAGACGGTCTGTTCGAGGAGTTCTCGACAACTACCAATCTGAAGAGTTTCCTGTCCCTCAACTCAGATACCCCCCTGCAGGACTACTACTACAAGGAGGGCGAGCTTTCGGCCCAGTTCCCCGAGGTGGACGAGTTCGCATTCAGCCGCAGGCCCGGTGTCATGCCTGTGTTCCAGAAAGACAATACTTTCTATGCAGTGCGCGTCAATGACGAGAAGAATATGTCCGATTCGGCTTTTGTCCGCCACATCCTTCTCTCATTCGATGCAGGTGAGCTGGCCGACAGCCTTATCAACGTGCTCAACCACGGCGGTGATTTCTCCGCCCTGGCAGCCCAGTATTCCCTCGACCAGAATCCCAACGTGGCCAACCCCGGAGACATCGGCTGGATGACGCAGACATCCATGATACCCGGTATGCAGGGTGTCCTCAGCATGAGACCCGGAACCATCGCAAAGATGGAGACAGACTACGGCCTGCATATCGTCAGCGTTACAGACCGTACGGCTCCGATGAAGAAAGTACAGCTCGCCATTCTCTCCAAGGAGGCCATGGCAAGCAAGGAGACCTTCCAGAACTATTATGCACAGGCCAACGACCTGGCTTCGCGCTGCGAGGGCAAGATAGAGAACTTCGACAAGATAACCCTCGATGAGGAGCTTCCCGTAGTGCCCGCCAACAATGTGCTCGAGAGTGCCCGACAGCTCTCCAGATATGACGATGTAAGGGAAGTGATCCGCTGGATATATGATGACAAGACCAAAGTGGGAGATGTATCACCCATCATCACCGTCAACAACGATATATTCTTCGTAGTGGCGCTCAAGGCCATCCGTGAGGACGGATACGCACCCGTCAACAATGTGGCTGCATCCATCCGCTACATCCTCACCAACCAGAAGAGGGCTGAGAAAGTCAAGGGAGAGGTAGCCTCCAAGATACAGGGCCTGACCGACATGAACTCCATAGCCGAGGCTCTTGGCCAGACAGTCAGCACCCGTGACGGAATCACATTCGGCAGCATGACCTCTACTGCCACGGAGCCCGCATTTATAGGTGCAGTGGCAGGAGCCGAGCCCGGTGTCATAAGCGGTCCCGTTGCCGGCAATATCGGAGTATATGTCTTCAATGTTCTCGACCGTGAGACCGGAGCTTTCTATACCGAGGATGACGCCAAGATCCGTGCCGCCCAGATAGAGGCTTATCAGATCAACAGTCTGCCCGCCATCTTCAACGAGAGAGGCGAGATTGTGGACAATCGCGCCCGTTTCTTCTAGAAATACACCAATACGTTTCAATATATGCCAGCCGGTATCCTTTGTGGGATGCCGGCTGTTTTTTTGACGTAAATTTGTTAACTTAGCGGAAAATCTTTTGGCTTATGAGGAGAGAGTGTGCAGTAGCGGCCGTAATCCTGTTGTGCCAGTTGTGTGGCCTGTGGACCCTGGAAGGGCAGGAGAGGGGAAGCCGGTATGTGGTTTTCTGGAATCTGGAGAATTATTTCGACCCTTTTGACGATTCGCTGACGGTGGATGAGGAGTTCACTCCGGCGGGGGAGAAGCACTGGACCTGGAAGAAGTTCCTGGTCAAGCGCAATCTCATCGCCAAGGTCCTGCTGTCGATGTACGACAGGTACGGGGACTGGCCGCTGGCCGTGGGCTTTGCAGAGGTGGAGAACCGGATGGTGCTGCGGCAGCTGACGGAGCAGACGCCGCTGGCAAAGCTCGGTTATGGGGTGGTGCACCGGGATTCTCCGGACAGCAGGGGAATTGACGTGGGATTCATCTATCGGGAAGAATATCTCACCGTGCATGACGTGGAGGCGTTGGAGGTGCTGACCGGAAGGGAGAGGCCCACGCGGGATATACTTCATGTCGTGGGGACAGTACATCGGCCGGGCGGACCGGCACTGGACAGCCTGCATTTTCTGATCAATCACTGGCCCTCCAGATTCGGAGGGGAGGAGTATTCCCGGCCTTTCCGGCAGGCGGCGGCCGATACTCTGAGCCGGGTGATAGGAGCCTTGGCGGATTCTGCTGCGGGAGAACTGCCGCGGGTCATTGTCATCGGGGACTTCAACGATACTCCTGACTCGGAGCCGGTGATGTCGGTGCAGCGGAGGACTGGCCTGCTCAATCCTGCGCTTGACCTGCACCAGAGAGGGGAGGGGACCTTGAAGTACAATTGCCGCTGGGAACTGATCGACCTTTTCATGATGAGTCCTGCCCTTAGCGGTGCGCAGATGGAGATATACCGGCATCCGCTGCTGCTGGAGGAGGACGAGAAGTTTTTAGGACAGAAGCCGTTCCGCACCTACTACGGCCCTCAGTGGCACGGCGGGGCCAGCGACCATCTGCCCATCGTCCTGCTGCTGCCCTGATGCGCTCAGACTTTCAGACAGCCTATCGGTACGACCAGTATGCCGTCCTGAGGACGTTTGTATGCGTAGTCTCCGGTGCCGGTGAGAATCATTGAGAACGAGGGTGCGGGCATCTTGTCAGTGTCTATCTTCGAGGCCAGGGCCGTAAGAGTGGCTGCACCTTCCTCTATAAGGTCATGGCCGCCCAGTTTTATTTCTATAAGACCGTATCTGCCGTTTCGCAGATGGATGACGGCATCGCATTCGAGATGGTTCTTATCCCTGTAGTGATAGACGTTTCCCCCGAGGGCTTCGGCGTATACACGGAGATCCCGGATGCATAGGGTCTCGAAGAACAGTCCGAATGTCCTCAAGTCGTTCAGAAGGTCCTCCGGGCCTAAGCCGAGAGAAGCTGCAGCAATCGAGGGGTCGGAAAAATAGTGTGTATCCGATGTTCTGACGGCTGTCCTGCTGCGGAGATTGGGATTCCATGCCAACGAATCCTCGATTACGAAAATTTTCTTGAGAGCCTTTATGTAAGAGTAGAGTGTATTTTCATTTACCGAATCCCCCTCATGTGTTTTCAGGTCAGCCAGAATAGTGCCTGCACTGGCCTGGCTGCCCTGATTTCTGGCGTATGACCGCATTAGTCTTTTCGCTATTTCGCTGTCGCGCTCTATATCGTCCACTCTCGATATATCGGATCGCGTGACTGCCTCGAAATACTCCTGTGCCTGGATAAGAGCTGATTTCCGGCTCTTTTTGAGAACAGCCTTGGGCCAGCCTCCGCGGCAGATTATAAATGCCAGTTCTTCGATGTCGAGGCTGGAGGCTCCGTCTATGGATGAATCTGATTTGAACAGATTGGCCAGACTTACATCTCCGGATGATTCTGAGGACTCCCAAAGAGTCATCGTACGGAGTCTAAGCCAGGAAATCCTGCCTGTACCCGTATGGAAAATCTATAGGTACTGCCGAGCCTGTCAATATGAACTGGCCGTCCTCGTCGCGTTTGTCCACCTCATTTCTCACTGCGTCCCAGATTCTGGGAGCAACCTGCCACTCATCTATGAGCCTTGGTGCGAGCCCTTGCAGCAGCCTGCTTATATTGGTCTGTGCCATAGTAAGATTCTGGTCTTTAGTTCCGGGTCGGCCATATAGATTATGCTTCCGGCATGTTGCGCGGCAAGCGTGGTCTTACCGCAGTATTTCGGACCTTCTATCAGAACTGCTCCCATTGCATCCAGGAGGTCGTCCAGAATTGCATCGGCAATGCGTGGCTTGTAAGTTTTCATTTCAATAATTTTAGAAAACAAAAATAAAGTTAATATTTTAAAATTCAAAATATTAACTCATTTTGATATGGCATTTGGCTGAATTTTGGTGTGGCATTTGGCCGTATTTTGGTGTGGCATTTGGCCATATGAAGGTGATTTTTTCCGTACCGACGGAGAAATTGAGTACCTTTGACGGACTAAAAAGCGCATACACTATGAAGCAGTATCTGGAGCTCCTGCAGCATATCATGGACCATGGGACGGTCAAGTCGGACCGGACCGGAACGGGAACGAAATCGGTTTTCGGCTATCAGATGAGGTTTGACCTATCGGAGGGATTTCCCCTGCTGACGACCAAGAAACTGCATCTGCGTTCGATTATCTATGAACTGCTGTGGTTCATCAAGGGCGATACCAACATCAAGTACCTGCACGACCACAAGGTATCCATCTGGGACGAATGGGCCGACGAGAACGGGGACCTCGGTCCGGTCTACGGCCATCAGTGGCGTTCCTGGCCGGCTCCGGACGGACATACCATCGACCAGCTCTCGCAGGTGCTGGACTCGCTCAAGCGCAATCCGGACTCGAGGCGGCACATCGTCTCGGCCTGGAATCCGGGGGAGGTGGACCGTATGGCCCTGCCCCCCTGCCACACCCTCTTCCAGTTCTACGTGGCCGACGGGCGGCTCTCCTGCCAGCTCTACCAGCGCAGTGCCGATGTCTTCCTCGGAGTGCCTTTCAACATCGCCTCGTACGCCCTGCTGACCATGATGGTGGCCCAGGAGTGCGGCTACACTCCCGGAGACTTCGTGCACACTTTCGGAGACGTACACATCTATCTCAACCACTTCGACCAGGTGCGCGAGCAGCTCTCCCGCACCCCGCGTCCCCTGCCCCGGATGGTTCTCAATCCCGAAGTGCGCTCGGTCTTCGACTTCGACTACGGGGACTTTACCCTAGAAGGATACGACCCCTGGCCGGCGATAAAGGCTCCCGTGGCGGTGTGACGGCACAGGCTGGGGATGTCAGGAACACGGCCTGTATCCCAAAGCCGGCTACCATCAACATTTGTTCTCAGCCAGTGCGGAATCTCGCTGTTTTTTTACCTAAATTTGCTACATGAAAGCCCTCTGTGCATACCGTCCTGCCCCGTTCCTGCTGGCAGCAGTGCTGTTTCTGGCATCGGGCTGCCGTCAGATTGACGGCCCTCATGAGGCAGTGCCGCATGAGGCAGCTGAGATTCCGATGTATACGCAGCTGCTGCTGAAAGGGGATGTTCGGAATATCCGGGATTCCATAGTCGTGCAGGGGCATCCGGAGCTTACGGACATCATTGACATGACTTTCGATGAGAACAGTAACCTGGAGTCCTATATGGTGAACGGAGATATGCGCGCAGCAGACCCTGAGCCGGTGCACCTCCAGTATGAGCATACAAAGACCCACTATGCCTTTTTCGTATATCCGGACATCTGGCATGAGACGGACAGCATGTCCGATTACGGAATAAGCGTGAGGGATGGGGTTGAGACAACGGACACTCTGAGGATAGACACTTCGTGGGACCGGGACGGCCGGTTCACCAGGGTCAGATGCCGGTACAACGGGGAGTTGAAGGGTATAAGTTCGATTATGGGGGAAGACGGGGAGATGGTTCCGGTTGAGGGTAACGATGTCGCGATAGAGAACTACCTGTACGACGTGAATGGCTATCCCCGGTACCGTTTCTACTTCGAGTATGACGGGGCAGTGATACTGTCCGGGCTGTTCCGCTTCGAGAATCCCGATAGCCAGGGCAATCCGCAGGTCATACATGCGATGG
>ULLI01007163.1_pt1 | contig 16771 bp, 16 predicted proteins | sample 1951351 | NCBI WGS metagenome assembly ULLI01 (sample SAMEA4835520, study PRJEB28245) | human gut metagenome | biome: gut microbiome; material: fecal sample | place: Denmark | collected 2008 | reverse complement strand
CGCAGATCGTTCATCAGCACCATCGGCTCGTGGTTGCCCAGGAGATAATCCACACGTCCTCCCGCCTGCGCGGCCTCATCCTCCAGCTTGTATATCAGCCAGAGAATCTGCACCGCGTCATTGCCTCGGTCGAACACATCCCCGAGGACCACCAGCTGGTTCGTTCCGTAACTCCAGTTACAGTCCCCGTCTATGACCCCGTTGCCCTGCAGGAGGCTTATGAAACAGTCCAGATTGCCGTGCGGATCGGATGTTACGAATATGCTGTCCGGCTGCTCCGTCTCCCACTCCGGACGCTCCACCGCATGCAGGCTGACATCAAAACTGTGCTTCAGGTCACTCGACACGACTGTAAAAGAATAATCCTCAGGCAAAGAGGCCAGGACAGTATCCACCAGCCTTCCCTCCGGCGTCACCGACACCATCCGCACCGAACCGTCCGTCCGGTACATGATATAAGGACCGTCGGAAGTCTGTGCCCCGACGGCAGTAACCAAGCAAAGAAGGCTGACGAGCAGCGTCCACATTCTGTACATACCTGTTGTTTTCATTGTCTCCATACTTTCAATAATATTCTGCACGAAGATAACAATGATTTCCTATATTTGTAACCTATGGAAAAACTACAGGCCCTCATATCATCCGTCAACGATGTCATCTGGTCCTACCTGCTGGTAGGCGTACTCATTGTCTGTGCAGTATGGTTCACAGTGCGTTCCGGTTTCCTCCAGTTCCGGTCGGTGCCGGAAATGCTCCGTCTGCTCACCGAAAGACGTTCCGGGGACAAAGGCAGGGACGGCAGACGCAGCATCTCCTCCTTCCAGGCCTTCGCAGTGTCGATCGCAAGCCGTGTCGGTACCGGCAACCTGGCAGGCGTGGCCACGGCAATAGTGGTCGGAGGCCCCGGCGCAGTGTTCTGGATGTGGATAATGGCCCTTTTCGGCAGTGCCAGCGCATTCGTGGAGTCTACCCTGGCCCAGCTGTACAAGCGGCCGGCCAAGGACGGAACATTCATCGGGGGACCGGCCTACTACATGGAGCGGGGCATTGGCAAGCGCTGGATGGGAGTGCTCTTCGCAGTACTGATATCAGTCACCTTCGGGTTTGCCTTCAACTCGGTGCAGAGCAATACCATCTGCGCCTCGTGGGAACTGGCCTTCAACATGCCCGCACAGTGGATGGGGATAATCCTCACCGTCCTGACCCTCGTGATCATCTTCGGCGGCATCCGGCGCATCGCCGGCGTGAGCAGCCTGCTGGTCCCCGTGATGGCACTTCTCTACATCGCCCTGGCGCTTGTCATCATAGCCATGAATATCAAGGAAATACCCGAGGTGCTGGGCCTGATCGTCTCCGATGCATTCGGATTCGGGGACGGCAACGGCGGAGGCTGGAGGGAACTGGCCGGAGGAGGCATCGGAGCCACCATCATGCAGGGAGTCAAGCGCGGAATGTTCAGCAACGAGGCGGGCATGGGCTCGGCTCCGAACGTGGCCGCAACCGCAGACACCACCCACCCCGTAAAACAGGGACTCATCCAGGCCCTCGGAGTCTTCACCGACACTCTGGTCATCTGCTCCTGCACCGCCTTCATCATCCTCATAGGCGGAGTCAGCGACGCCTCCGTCGACGGCATCCAGCTCACCCAGACCGCCCTGACGGCACAGATAGGCCCCATAGGTGAGATATTCATCGCCCTGACCATCCTCATGTTCGCATTCAGCAGCGTGATAGGAAACTACTACTACGGCGAGGCCAATATCCGCTTCATCACGAAGAAAAAATGGGTGCTGAACTGCTACCGCATCCTGGTAGCCGGGATGGTACTCTGCGGAGCCCTCATCACCCTGGACCTGGCCTGGGCCCTGGCTGACCTGACCATGGCGCTGATGGCTCTGTGCAACCTTATAGCCATCATGATCCTCTCACCCCAGGCCTTCAGGCTGCTCAGCGACTACCGCAGCCAGAAGAAGGCCGGCATCAAGAACCCCGTATTCAAAAAAGAGAGCCTGCCCGATATCAAGGACAAGCTCGAATGCTGGTAGAAATCTCTCTCCCTGCCGGACTACTCCGCAGCCGACTTCAGACGCTCGGCGTTCTCGGCTATGGTCAGCTGGTCGATGACCTCCTGGATGTCACCGTCCATGAAGACGGGCAGGTTGTACATCGTGTAGTTGATGCGGTGGTCTGTCACACGGGACTGGGGGTAGTTGTAGGTGCGGATCTTGGCGGAGCGGTCACCCGTGGAGACCATGGTCTTGCGCTTCTTGGACATCTCGTTGAGATACTTCTCGTATTCCATGTTGTAGATACGGGTACGCAGCTCGGCGAGGGCCTTGTCGAAGTTCTTGAGCTGGGACTTCTCGTCCTGGCACTGCACGACTATACCGGTCGGGATATGGGTCAGGCGGATGGCCGAGTAAGTGGTGTTCACCGACTGGCCGCCCGGGCCTGAGGAGCAGAAGGTATCCTTGCGGATATCGTTCATGTTGATCTCCACGTCGAACTCATCGGCCTCCGGAAGCACCACCACCGACGCGGCGGATGTATGTACCCTGCCCTGGGTCTCGGTCTGGGGCACACGCTGCACGCGGTGAACGCCGCTCTCGTACTTGAGGGTACCGTAGACACCCTGTCCCGACACCTTGAATATTATCTCCTTGTATCCGCCGGCAGCGCCCTCGGACTGGCTGTTGATCTCGAGCTTCCATCCCTTGCGCTCGCAGTACTTGGCATACATGCGGAAAAGGTCCCCGGCGAAGATTGCCGCCTCGTCCCCTCCTGTACCGCCGCGGATCTCCACTATAGCATTTTTCTCATCCTGAGGATCCTTGGGGATGAGCAGGAGCTTGATCTCCTCCTCCATGCCGGGCAGCTGCCCCTCTATTGAGGACACCTCCTCCTTGGCCAGCTCGCGGAGGTCCTCATCCTTTTCCTTGGAGAGAATCTCCTTGGCCCCCTCCAGGTCGGAAACCATCCTGATGTACTTGTCGCCGGCGGCCACGATAGGCTCGAGTTCCTTGTACTCGCGGTTGAGCTGGATGTACTTCTTCATGTCCGACATCACGTCAGACTCCGAGAGCTGCTCCGAGAGAGCCTCGTATTTCTTCTTCAGTTCCTGTAATTTCTCTGTTAAAGGGTATTCGCTCATATACTGATTTCAATTGACCTGCAAAGATACAATAAAATACCAAAATAAAAAGGGCGGTCCGCCGAAACGAATCCGCCCGTGGAATCAACTCAATAGGGAATAACTTTTATTCGTACTGGGCGAGGATGCCCTTGATCTGCTTGGGTTCCAGACGGCCGTAGACCTTCTCGTCCACGAGCATCACCGGGGCCAGACCGCAGGCACCCACGCAGCGCAGGCACTCCAGGGAGAACTTCCCGTCGGGGGTGACACCGCCCACGTCGATTTTGAGCTCCTTCTTGATCTCCTCCAGGACACCCTCCGCTCCGCGGACATAGCAGGCCGTGCCCATGCACACCGAGATGGAGTGACGGCCCTTGGGCTGCATGGTGAAGAAGGAGTAGAATGTAACCACTCCGTAGACTTTGGCCACGGGGATATGGAGGCAGCGGGCTATCTCGCGCTGCACCTCCTCGGGCAGATAGCCGAAGTGTCCCTGAGTCTTGTGCAGGACATTGATCAGCTCACCGGGAGAATTATGGAACTCGGCGCAGATCTCGGCGATCTTGTCTTTCTGACATTTGTTCAATTCTATCTTGTCCATAACTGATGTCTCTAGGAATTAATCGTGTTTGTCAAAGTAATGAGTATGCAGCAGGTGGTGGGCCTTCTCGCTGAGCGGCTTGCCGAGGAACTCCTCATACAGCTTGATAATGTAGGGATTCTCGTGCGACTTGCGGAGAGCCTTGCCGGCATCCTCGCGGTAGATGGCGTCCATGCGGGCCTTGATCACACTGCTGTCCCCGTGATGGAAGGGCTGTCCGGCACCGCCGATGCAGCCTCCGGGGCAGGCCATGATCTCGATCGCATGGAAATTGTACATGCCGGCGCGGATACCGTCGAGCAACTTGCGGGCATTGCCCAGGGTGTGGGCGATACCGATGTTTACGGGCAGTCCGTCGAAATCGATGGTGGCGTGACGGATGCCCTCGAGGCCGCGCAGCTCGTTGAAGTCTATGCGCTCCAGTTTCTTGCCGGTATGCAGCTCGTATGCGGTACGGACTGCGGCCTCAATCACTCCTCCGGTGGCTCCGAAGATGACTGCCGCTCCGGTGGACTCGCCCAGAGGAGCATCGAAGTCCTCGTCGGGAAGCGACAGGAAGTCGATATTGGCGGACTTGATCAGGGATGCGAGCTCGCGGGTGGAGATGGAATAGTCCACATCGGGATTTCCGTCCACCTTGAACTCGTCCCTCTGGCACTCGTATTTCTTCGCCAGACACGGCATTACCGACACTACCACGAGGTCCTTGCGGTCCACTCCGATCTTGTCGGCGAAATAGCTCTTGGCGATGGCTCCGAACATCTGCTGGGGAGACTTCGCGGATGAAGGCACGTCCAGCATGTCGGGATAGTTGTGCTCGAAGAAATTGACCCAGGCCGGGCAGCAGGATGTCAGTATAGGCAGTTTCACATCCTTGTCACCCTTCAGATAACGTCCCAGACGGTCCAGAAGCTCAGAGCCTTCCTCCATGATGGTCAGGTCGGCGGCAAAGTCAGTGTCAAAGACCTCATCGAAACCCAGACGGCGCAGGGCAGCAACCATCTTGCCTGTAACCAGGGTTCCCGGCTCCATGCCGAACTCCTCTCCAAGGGCGGCGCGTACCGCGGGAGCGGTCTGCACGATGACTTTCTTAGTAGGGTCCATCAGGGCCTGGATAATCTTGCCTGTATTGTCCACCTCGGTCAGGGCTCCAGTGGGGCAGACGGCGACGCACTGGCCGCAGAAGGTACAGTTGCTGTCCACCAGCCTCTGCTCGAAGGCGGGGGCGACCACAGCCATGAAGCCGCGGTTCACGGCACTCAGCGCGCCTACGCTCTGCACGTCGTTGCACATGGTCTCGCAGCGGCGGCACATCACGCATTTGTCCATATCCCTCTTGAGGGAAGGCGACGTATCCTTCTTATAGGTGGATACCGCCGCATTCTCAACGGAATGTATCTCCCTGATGCCCAGACGGGCAGCCAGATCCTGCAGCTCGCAGCGGCCGTTCTTGGGGCAGACCAGGCAGTCCTTGGGGTGATCCGAAAGAATCAGCTCGAGGACAGTCCTGCGGGCATTGATGACTCTCATGGTGTGGGTGTGCACCACCATGCCGGGGGTGCAGACCGTCGAGCAGGAGGGGGCCAGGTTCCTGCGGCCCTCGACCTCCACTACGCAGATACGGCAGCCGCCCGGACGGTTCTCTACTCCGAGGTTATCCAGTTTCATATAGCAGAGAGCCGGGATGTCTATTCCCATCTGCCTTGCAGCCTGGAAGATCGTCGTCCCGTTTTCAACCTCGACCTCTCTGTTGTCTATAGTAAGTTTAATTTTATCCATCTCAGTTACGATTATTGAACGGTTACCGCATTGAATTTACATTTCTCCAGACATGCACCGCAGCGGATACATTTCTCCGTGTCGATGACGTGTGCCTGCTTGACCTCGCCCTTGATGGCTCCGGCAGGACATGCCCTGGCGCAGGCCGTACAGCCCTTGCAACGGTCAGGATCGATGGCATAGACCCTGAGAGCGCGGCACTTGTGGGCGGGACAGCGCTTGTCCACGATGTGGGCCACGTACTCGTCGTAGAAGTTGTCAAGGGTGGAGAGCACGGGGTTGGGCGACGTCTGGCCGAGGCCGCAGAGGGCGGTGTCCTTGATGACCTTGGAAAGATTCTTCAGGTAATCCAAGTCCTCCATTGTGCCCTTGCCCTTGGTGATCTTGTCGAGAATCTCCTCGAGACGCTTGTTGCCGATACGGCAGGGGGCGCATTTTCCGCAGGACTCGTCCACGGTGAACTGAAGGTAGAACTTGGCCACTGACACCATGCAGTCGTCCTCGTCCATGACGATCATACCACCCGAGCCCATCATCGAGCCGGCGGCGGTAAGGTTGTCGTAATCTATAGGTGTATCGAGATGTTTCTTGGTAAGGCAGCCTCCCGAGGGTCCTCCGGTCTGGACGGCCTTGAACTCCTTGCCGCCCTTGATGCCGCCTCCGATGTCATAGATGACCTCGCGGAGGGTCGTACCCATAGGCACCTCGATAAGACCCACGTTGTTGATCTTGCCGGCCAGGGCGAACACCTTGGTACCCTTTGACTTCTCAGTGCCGATAGAGGCAAACCACTCGGGGCCCTTGAGAAATATCACGGGGATGTTGGCGAAGGTCTCCACGTTGTTGACATTGGTAGGCTTTCCGAGATATCCGCTGACTGCGGGGAAAGGAGGCTTCACGGTAGGCTCGCCCCTCTTGCCCTCCATAGAGTGAATCAGGGCGGTCTCCTCACCGCAGACGAAGGCTCCCGCTCCGTAGCGTATCTCTATGTCGAAATTGAATCCCGAACCGAGGATATCGTCTCCCAGCAGACCGTAGTCGCGGGCCTGCTTCATAGCTATCTGCAGACGCTTGACGGCCAGGGGGTATTCGGCGCGGATGTACACCAGACCTTTCGAGGCCCCGATACAGTAACCGCAGATGGCCATGGCCTCGATGACCGAGTTGGGGTCGCTCTCGAGGATAGAGCGGTCCATGAACGCTCCAGGGTCGCCCTCGTCGGCGTTGCAGACCACGTATTTTTCCTTGCCTGGACTCTTGGAGGCTATCTCCCATTTCAGGCCGGTAGGGAATCCTCCGCCGCCGCGTCCTCTCAGACCGGACTTCTTGACGGTCTCTATGGCCTCCTGGGGAGTGCCCTGCAGCACCTTGGCCAGAGCCTCGTAGCCGTCCCGGGCAATATATTCGTCGATATTCTCGGGATTGATGAATCCGCAGTTACGCAGAGCGATACGGAGCTGCTTCTGATAGAAGCCCATGTGCTTCGAGTCGCTGATGTGCTTCTGGGTGTCGGGGTCCTCATAGAGCAGGCGGGTGACCTTGCGGCCCTTGACCACATGCTCCTTGACGATCTCCTCGGCATCCTCAGGCTTGACATTGGTGTAGAAAGTGTTGTCAGGTATCACCTTGACGATAGGACCCTGTTCGCAGAAACCGAAGCAGCCGGTCACCACCACCTGCACGTCATTGTCCATCCCTGCGGCGGCAATCTCCTCCCTCAGCCTCTCGACGATCCTCACGCTCTCGGACGCACGGCAGCCCGTACCTCCGCAGCACAGTAAACTCATTTTGTAGTTCGGCATGGCAGGCTAATTTTTCTCGATTGTTTGATAATTGACTGGTAGAATACCGTCCACGAGTTCGCCGTGGAGAACATACTTGTCGATGATCTCCATGGCCTTGTCCGTACTGACGTGACCGAAGACGACCGGTTCCTCACCCGGACGCTTCACTTCGATTGTAGGTTCGGCATAGCAGTATCCCATGCAACCGCCCTGAGTGACAATCACCGGCAGCTTCTCTCTCTCCACACGGTCGATGATGGCGTTCATCACCACGCGGGCTCCGGCCGCTATACCGCAGGTAGCCATGGCGACCCGTATCTGGACAAGAGCCTCGGGATTATTGCTCTTCTCCCGGATATCCATCTGGCTCTCCAGCCGGGCTTTCATTTGACGCAGTTCGTCAAGAGACTTAATTTTACTCATACAGTTAGTTTGGTTAACAAATTAGTGTTGGGGTATGCAAATTTATGAAAATATTTAAGAGTTCCTAACCTCGTCGATATTTTCTTTAAGCATTTTCTCAATATTCTTTACGATTGTTAAGTTGCAGAAGGCATCCTCCCCGAAAATTTCCTTGACGTCGGCGGTATCCAGGACATACTCCTCCCCGTTGTAGCGGTAGGTGAGGATGAAGTCCATCCGGGGATTGGAAGAGGCTGTAATCATCAGAGCGTTAGCAACATCTCCGAGCGGCGGGCGGTCAATGTCGGAATAGCCGAAAACCGCCGTCACCTCCGTCCCCCGTCCGGGTTCCGAGGTTATTCTGATCTCTCCACCGCTCTGCTCCGCCGACTGCTTGAGCAGAGGTATGCCCATCCCCACCTTCCGGGTAGTACGGGAGGTGAAGAACGGGTCGGAAAGGCGGCTCACCTGCTCAGGAGTCATCCCCCGTCCGTTGTCTCCTATGACAATGGTCAGCAGGTCGGCGGCCGGATTCTCGTCTACGGTCAGGCTGACCCGGGTGGCTCCGGCGCTGATGGAGTTCTGGACTATGTCCAGGATGTGCATGGAAAGGTCATTCATCTTTCAGGTAAATTTCAGGTCAAACAATCATTTATCCCGGCTCCACGCTCCTTCCGTCCTCACCGTGGAGGGCCTTCCGTATCTCTTCGAAGTCACGGCAGGGCATATTGAAGCAGGTGACGGCCCGGCAGAAATCCTCGGGGTAATGGGCGTCGGAGGAACGGATAAAGGCCGGGCCCAGCTTTTTGAGGTAGGGATTCCGGGCCAGCAGTCCGTCCAGGTCGCAGCGGGCCGATATCTCCAGGGCATCGAAAGGCAGGTCCGGAGGGACGAATCCCAGCTGGGATATTACCGAGTTCTGCGGCTTGTCGATATGGGCCGGAATGAAAATCCCCCCTATCGAGGCCACGAAGGCGGCCACCTCCTCTATGCTCCGGTCTATGGCTGAAATCAGCAGGTAAGGCGCCTCGTAAATCACATCCTCGGCCCCGTTGACAGCCAGCTGGTACCCGAAGACCTCCTCGTCGTTCGGTATCTTCGGGAGACTGTCGTCCAGGAAATTCTGAAGGGCATCCAGGCTCTCCCCGCTGTCCGCGAAGGCCAGGCAGTGCACTTCCTCCCGGGTGGTGATCTCCGCCCCGCAGAGAATGTAGGGTTCCCCCTCTCCCACCATCCGCCGGATCTCCCTCGCCTGGACAGTCGTATTGTGGTCTGTAATCCCGATTATATCGTATCCCTTTCTCAGAGCTGTCCGCACGATAAAGCCAGGCGTCATCTCAATGTCCCCGCATGGGGACAACAGAGTATGGTTGTGCAGATCGGCCCTGAAACGGTTCATGACCTCACCCCCTGCTCAAAAGGTTGTATATCCGGCCGGCCAGTTCGAATGTCTGCTCACCGGAACCGAGAATGGGGATACCCTCCTCTTCGGAGACTTCCCTGGCGTCTTCCTCCGGCTCGAAGCCCTTTACTATGATCACCGCCGCCAGTTCCTTGAGAGTAGCGATGGCCATCACGTTCTTATGCGTCTGCAGGGTCACCCAGACCGAGCCGTCCTTGGCGAAGCCCATCACATCGGACAACAGGTCCGACACATAGCCTCCCGTCACTTCGCGGTCCAGGCCGGAAGCTCCCGAGAATACCTTAAGATTCAGTTTCTCTGCAATTTCTCTAACAGTCATGATTCTATTCTGCTTTAGATTTTTCCTTATTGACAAACCTGTCCTTGCCCCATACCTGCTCCATCAGGTCTATAGCCTCCGAGACCTGGAGAGAGCCTTCCTTCTCGAAACGGGCCTGCATGAAGATGCAGTTGTTCAGGGAGGCATCGTCCCGGACGATATCCGCCGCCAGGGCCTCGCAACTGGGCGCCCCGCAGGCTCCGCAGTCAATGTCCGGCAGTATTTTCCTCAACATGCCCGCCATCTCCATCTTCTTGATAGCCACGTTTATATCCTTGTCATACTTGACCATGGAGCGGGGCTCCACCGCATCCATCTTGATGTAGGCCGAGCAGAACTGCTTGTACTCCTCCGACAGGCGGTGGGTATCCGATGCCTCCGAGGCCATATTCCTCAGATTGTCCGCCACCAGGAAGCGGTTGCCCTGTACCAGGATACCTCCCGGGCAGGACTCGTCGCAGCCCCTGAGCTCCAGATAGTCGATAGGCTCCTCTATTTCCTCGTCCTCAAGCTTCTCAAGGAACTCTATGACGTTGCTCATGCCGTCGATGGAGAGGGCACGTCCCTCTATCTGCGAGGCCTCGCCCCCGGTCAGAGGCCAGAGCAGCCCCTTGGACGAGACAGCATCATTGACAGCCTCCTTGCCGCACCCCTCCTCGGGATATTTCCTGTTCTTGTAGGCCAGCAGGACCTTGTTGTAGACATAGTCCATATTGATCACTCCGCTTATGGGCGACTCGTATCCTCCGACCGGAGACTTGACGGCAGCGATCTTGGCGATACACGGGGTCAGGTAGAACACCCCCAGGTCCGACGGATCGCCTCCGCTCATCTTCCATTTACGCACATAGTACTGCGCCGTCACCTCTATGGGAGGCAGCAGGAGCATTATACGGTCTATAAGCGAGGGGAAGCGCACCTGTATCAAGCGGATAACCGCCGGGCAGAAGGAGGACACCACCGGTTTTTCCTCTGCCTTGCGGACATAGTCGTTGATCTCGTCCACCAGTGTATCCGCGCACTGCTCCACCGTACACACCTCCGAGAAGCCCATATCTCCGAGAATGTCATTGATCACCCTTACCGGGACAAGTTTCCCGAACTGAGCGTAGAACACCGCAGGGACCAGCAGGACCCTGTATTTATAGGAGAATATATTCTCGAAGTCATCGTCCACCACCCTTATAGCCCGGCTGGGACAGACCCTGAAACAACGGCCGCAGTCTATGCACCAGTCCGCATAGAGCAAGGCCTTGCCGCCGGAGACCCTCAGAGCCTCTGTCGGACATACCTTTATACAGTGCGAGCAGCCTATGCACAGCTCCCGCTGAATCTCCAATGCCTTGTGAAATGTATTGTGCTCCATAGACTTTCCGTTCAGAATCTGATGTAAATATAAAGTGTGGTGCCTTTACCCACTTCCGTCTCTATCCGGAGGTCATCCGCGTTCTCCTGAATGTTCGGGAGTCCCATTCCGGCTCCGAATCCCATCTCCCTCACCTCCTTGGAAGCAGTGGAGAACCCCTTCTGCATCGCCTTCTGCACATCGGGTATGCCCGGACCCGTATCGGCCAGGACGACATTGATGCCTTCCGGGGATATGTCGGCTGTTATTCGGCCTCCGTAGGAATGTGCAACTATATTGACCTCAGCCTCATAGACAGCCACCACCACCCTCTTTACCACGGCGGGGGAGACTCCCAGCTGCTTGAGGGTCTTCTTGATAGCCGAAGAGGCGTTGCCTGCGCGGGTAAAATCGCCCGCAGCCACGTCGTACTCCTGCCTCATATCAGTACACCGGCTTGAGTCCGGCCCCGTAGAGAATGCCGGAAGTCTTGAACATCGAATAGTCTGTACGTATCACCACCATGCCGTTGTCCTCGGCCAGGGCGGACATCTCCTCCGTCACGTTCTTGCCTCTCACGAAGAGAATGTACTCCACGTCGGACATTTCCGCTGTCCGGACTGACTGCACGTTAGCCAGTCCGGTAATCAGCAGAAAATCATCAGTCTTGATAGTCAGCACGTCACTCATCAGGTCTGAGGCGAATGCGTAATCCACATTCTCGTCCAGGCGGTCCTGCCCGCACACCACCTCACCCTGCACGGCTGCAACTATATCCCTGAGTCTCATACTACTCTGCACTGAAGATAAGAGGTGTGGCGCAGAGAGTGTACCACTCGCTCATCAGCTGGTAGTACTGGGGATAGAGCCCGGGGGCTATAAGCTGGGTCCCGAGCTTGAGAGACAGTGTAAGAACAGTATTTCCGTCCTTCTGCTCAGTCCTGAGCGACACGGTGCCGACAGAGTTGGACACAGTCCGGTCCTCCGGCAAGGCCACGGGAGTCATCCCGTCCTCATTGTCCAGCACATAGGTCAGGGTCTCCTCGGGAAGATAAGGGAGCAGCAGGTTGACACTGCGGGTAGTGTTGGCAGTAGTGGAAGCATATACCTGCCTGAGCCACTGGGAATCCCCTTCCGGGAAAGAGAAGGAATAACATCCTCCGCCCAAAGCCTTGCCGTCCCCGGCCGATATACTGAGAGTATTGACGAGCTCCAGACGCGCGTCGATTCCGCCGGCCTCAACCTTACTTCCGTCGAGATTGCACAGCGAGACATAATCGCCGATGGACACATAACTCTGGAAACTCCGGTCGGAGCATACCGGCGAGGAGGATATCGCCATAAGGGAGGACAGTCCGGCCGCGGCCTCATCCTCAGTCAGAGGGAACGCCAGGCTTATGTCCGACTGCTGTCCGGCAGCCCTTACAAGAGCATCGGCCAGCAGCGCCCTCTCGGCAGACGTGGCGTAGGCGCTGCCGATGACATCGGCGGCAGGACGCACCCTGTATCCGGTCTGAGCCAGGGTCAGACGGCTCTGTCCGAGGCCGGAGGTGATGTAGTCATTGATCTTGTCCAGCACGGAACGCCTGTCGGCCACGCCCTCGTCAAAGGATGCCAGCAGAGCCTTCACAGCCTCGTCGTCAGGACTGTAGGCCTGGGATGACAGCACATTGAGGACAGCCTCACGAGAGTCGAACGTAGTAGCGGCCACTGCCTGCAGACTGCCTGCCTGGACCGATACGGGAAGATAGCGCGGACGGGGCTTTACGTTCTTGAGAGTCCAGGCCACCTTACGCATGCCGTCGGCCACGGACACCTTGGGGGCAGCCTTGCCGTTGAGCAGCTCATAGTGCAGGGGAGTTCCGTCGGGGACACTGATGCTCAGCTCATAGTTCCGGATGGGTGAAAGTTCCTCCACCGGCTCGAAGATGTCCAGGGCAGGAAGGGCACCGGCCTTGGTGACAATAGTGTAATCCAGATAGATGGTGGCTCCGAGTTCCAGTCCGGTATGGACGACCACCATCTCTTTCAGACCATTGTATGCCGGAGCATCGGCAGCTGCGGAAGGCAGCACCTCCACGAAGGCGTTGTCCGGAGTCCGGACGATCGAGCCGTCCGTCTGCCGGGTATAGGAATCATTGACAGTCAGCTGCTGGTATGCGGGGTCATAGACGATGAATGTCTCGCCGTAGAGGCTGTTCATCGCCGCATGGGTATAGAGGGTGAGCTGCTTGATGACCCGGACCTCCTGGCTTCCGTCAGGATTGAGGGTGTAGGTCTTGACGAGCTTGTCAAACTGAGCCTCAGCCTTGGGTGCTGCAGCAGCGGGTAATGCCGCCAGCAATACTAAGGCGGGCAGGATTATACTGAGAATTATCTTTTTCATGGTCATTTACTTTTTGATTATGACATATTCACCATAGGCCTTGTGGGCGTTGACCGCATCGCGGAAGCTCTCCCAGTCGGAAGGGACATACACCCTCTTCTTGAGCGCAAGGACATTGTGCAGGACAATCTGCCCGCCGTCCTGGGTAAGGGAGCCGCTGAAGTCAGCACCGCTGCCCTGCATCTCATCGGACTTGGGCTCGGTCACCATAGTGTAGCCGTCGGGGATGCGGATGGTCTCGTCCAGTTCCACCAGACGGGAGCAGCCGTCCTTGAAGCCGTACTGGCGCTCTTCCACGGCAGTATTGATCCTCAGATAGGAGCGGACATTGTTGTAGATATTGTTCATGGAGATGGGACGGAAGAGCATCACGCCGTCTCCCGTCACGGCATAACCGGGAATCTCATAGCGGAAAGTTATGCTGATGGGAGCCGCCTGATAGTCCTTGGGGTTCTTGCCGTAGTCCACGCTGATGAGGCGGGCCTTGGGCGAGACATTGAGCAACTGGCGCTCCATGTTGTTACGCCACTCGCTTTGGAATCCTGTGGTGAAAATACTGCGGATGCCTCTGTCGCTCTGTCCCTCCGCGGATACGGTAAGAGTGCCCTTGAGGGTTCCGTTCTCATCGACGGTATTCTCCGCCTTGATGCGGAAATAGTGGTTCTCAGGGGCCGAAACGGGTGTCAGGCAAAGATCCGATCCTTCGGGAATGCCGGGCAGATAGTTCTGCTGCTGCTCGGCGCTGCTCCACAGCTCGCGGGTGAAGGGCACCCAGGTCGGGTCGAGGGGCATATAGGTACCGTCGGAGAGCTTCACTACCGCCACGCAATGGTTGAAATGGTCGGCGGGGATGCTCTCGACACGGCTGCCGGCCATAGTCATGGCGGGATAGGCCTCGAAGCCGGCCATGCGCAGGAAGGATATCAGAGTACCGGCGATATCCTTGCAGACACCACAGCGGTCGGTATAGTTCATCTTAGTATTGTGCAGGGTATAGCCCTCACCCTTGCCCATGGTGATGCCGGAATAGCGGATATTGTCGGCCACCCAGTGGGTCAGCACGGCGATCTTCTCCATATCCGTATTCTTGCCCTTTATGAGCTCATCCACTTTCTTCTGAGCGGGAGCGTATGCCTCGAAACTGCCGTAATCCTCATTGACTTTATTGAACCACAACGACTTATCCACCCAGTTCGGAGTCGTGGACATCATCAGCTTGGGAGCCGCGTCGTAGAGGTCCACCATATTCGGCTCACGGGTAAAGGGCATCACGTCACTTGCCGCAAACTTGTAGACCTTGCGGCCGTCCTCGAACCTCATCGAGGAAGTGCACTCCCCCTGATAGAACTGGAACTGCACGTCCTTCTCCATCGGAAAGGACACCATATAGACCTTGCGGACAGTGGGATCCGCGCACCAGAAAGGCACAATGTCATAGAACTGCCCTCTCATCGGCGGGATAAAACGCGAATCATCCTCCTCCGCAGCAGCAGACCGGCCTCCGCCATTCACCGCGGAAACGTGAGCCCCCGTTCCGGCACCGGCATACTCGCCTTCCGAAGCCAGCAGGGCATAGGTAAATCCCTTCTTGGCTATCTCATACTCCACTATGTCCCCGGGTTTCAGAGCTCCTACCTCTATCATTATCTGCCGGGCACCCCAATAGATGGCCCTGGCGGGAGCCACATAGTCCAGAGCCAGGGATACATCCAGGTTCTCCACAGTACCGTCGGCCCGGTAGACCGTCACGTACTTGAACTCCGCGAAAGCCGTGAGCGGGTCATAGTCATACTTTATGACCCTGTTGGCCAGAGCCCCCTTGGGAGTCTGCACCCTGACGGCCCTGCATACTGCAAACGAGCCCTGGCCCGTGGGCTCCACACTGACCGATGTACTGTCCAAAAGCACCACACAGTCAGCATTCTGATAGGCCTGCCCCGCTGCTTCCGCCTCATACTGCCTCCAGCTCTGCGCATTCAGAGCCGCCGAAGCGAGAAACACACAGGACACAAGAATTGTTATCCGTTTCATATCCGAAAATGTTGCTTAATACAGTTAGTATGGTAAAAAACTTCGCCAAGTTAGTAAAAATTCCGGTACACCCGCCAAATTCTACGGGATATTCACCCCCCTCATTACTGAAAGGCCATCTGAAACGTGTGAACGCCATCCTCCTTAGTGGAACTTCTTCTTCTCCTGAAATGTCCAGCATCACCCTAAAATCTAATATCCTTATTTCCAGATACATATTTTTTTCAGTTTTTGCCGGGCTCTCCGAGAGTTACCGGCTGCTTCCAATTTTGACGATATCCAGCCAGCCGTCTGTCACGTTTTGCCGTGCCACTTGTATTTCCGGATGACGCACCATGGCGGTTGTTAAGTCGTTTGTGCGAAGCTTTTACGTTTGCTGCACAAGAGTCCGCAGAATAATACTTAATTTTGCCGAAAAAGGAGGACGATATGGGAAATATGAAGGACAGGTACGTCAGGTTTGACTGGGCCATCAAGCGGCTGCTTAGGCAGAAGGCCAATTTCGGGGTGCTGGAGGGCTTCCTTACGGTGTTTATCGGGGAACCGATTACCATCTTAGAGATACTGGAGAACCACGGAGAGCCACGAATTGTAGAGGATAAGTACAACAGATTGGACATAAAGGTTCTCAACACAAGAGGGGAAATCATCATCATCGAAATCCAAAACATTCATGAGATGCATTACCTTAAAGACACAGCCATCACTCCTGACAGTAAAACTCCAGGGCTGGCAGAGGCAAGTGGATGCCTTAAGTATAATTCTTTATCACAGGGCGAGCGTTATGCCTATAGAACCTACATCGACGACATCATGATAGATGATCAAGCCATAGAAGCGCAAAGAATTGAGGGGCGGGCCGAAGGATATAAACTGGCAATAGCGGAAAACTATATGAAAGGTCGTGAGGAGGAACACCTCAGGAACGCCCGCGGCATGAGAAGGCATTGCGCCGGAAGTCATTGCCCGGATTACCGGACTTACGGCCGAGGAGACAGCATCCCTCTGAACAGACTAACATACTAACAGACTGACGACTAAACTGAATGACAGCGACTGAACCGATAAAGGTAATCCAAGGTGAAATCTTCAATGACTACCGCGGTACGATACACTCGATGAATACATTTTCATTCGAGGGGGTCGAGCGGTACTATTTTATACGGAATGTGGACACCGGCCTGGTCCGGGGCTGGCACGGACATCAGTTCGAGCGGAAATGGTTCCAGTGCGTGGCAGGTAGCTTCACGATGGCATTTGTGGCTCCGGATGACTGGGAGCATCCTTCCAAAAGCCTGAGGCCGGAGATATACCGGATATCGGAACGGAAAAGCGAAATCATCTGCGTACCGGCCGGCTATGCCAACTGCCTCAGGGCGGAGGAACCGGGCTCGGTACTGATGGTCCTCTCCGGCAAAAGGTATCCGGAATGCCTGGAGGACAGCTGTAGATATCCGGCTGACTACTGGTTCGATTGGGCGTCGATATAGCGAGTCTTGCCCGAAGTAAAGATCACCCCATTCCACAACGGCAGCAGATCCCGCGATTCGGTGCCGTTGCGGTAAGAC
>ULLI01008336.1_pt1 | contig 17047 bp, 9 predicted proteins | sample 1951351 | NCBI WGS metagenome assembly ULLI01 (sample SAMEA4835520, study PRJEB28245) | human gut metagenome | biome: gut microbiome; material: fecal sample | place: Denmark | collected 2008 | reverse complement strand
GGTGACAAAGTGCGCATTGCCTTCTATGCCAAGCGCCGCGGGCGCGAAGCCGAAGGTGAAGTCATCGAGATACTGGAACGCGCCAACGACACTCTCGTATGTACACTGGAAGTTGCCAAATCATACGCCTTCCTTGTTACGGAAAACCGCACGCTGGCCAATGACATCTTCATTCCCAAAGAGAAGCTGAAAGGCGGGAAGACGGGAGATAAAGCCATCGTCAAGGTAGTAGAATGGCCCGACAAGGCCAAGAATCCCATCGGTCAGGTTATCGACATCCTGGGAAAAGCCGGAGACAATACCACCGAGATGCATGCCATCCTGGCCGAATTCGGTCTGCCGTATGTCTACCCTGCTTCCGTAGAAAAAGCCGCAGACAAGATACCCGCCGAAATTCCTGCGGAAGAATATGCCAAACGTGAAGATTTCCGCAATATAACCACCTTCACCATAGACCCCAAAGACGCCAAAGACTTTGACGACGCCTTGTCTGTCCGCAAGCTGAAGGATAACCTCTGGGAAGTAGGCGTACACATCGCCGACGTAACACACTACGTAACGGAAGGCAGCATCATCGACAAAGAAGCCGAAAAACGCGCCACCTCCGTCTATCTCGTAGACCGTACCATTCCGATGCTTCCTGAACGGCTTTGCAACTTCATCTGCTCGCTGCGCCCCAACGAAGAGAAGCTGGCTTACTCCGCTATCTTTGAAATGACAGACAAGGGTGAGATAAAGAACTCACGTATTGTACATACAGTTATCAAGTCCGACCGTCGCTTCACCTACGAAGAGGCACAGCAGATTATCGAAACCAAAGAGGGAGACTTTAAAGAAGAAATACTCAAGTTGGACGCACTTGCCAAGATATTACGCGAAAAACGGTTCGCCGCCGGCGCCATTAACTTCGACCGCTATGAAGTGAAGTTCGAAATTGATGAAAAGGGCAAACCCATCAGCGTATATTTCAAAGAATCCAAAGACGCCAACAAGTTGGTAGAGGAGTTCATGCTGCTCGCCAACCGCACTGTGGCCGAAAAGATAGGACGCGTGCCCAAAAGCAAAAAGCCAAAAGTATTCCCTTACCGTATCCACGACCTTCCGGATCCCGAAAAGCTGGATAACCTGTCGCAATTCATCGCTCGTTTCGGCTATAAGCTGCGCACCAGCGGAACCAAGACGGATGTATCCAAGTCCATTAATCACCTGTTGGATGATATTCAAGGCAAGAAAGAGGAGAACCTCATCGAAACCGTATCCATCCGCGCCATGCAAAAAGCGCGTTATTCCGTACACAACATCGGACATTACGGGCTGTCATTCGATTATTATACCCACTTCACTTCGCCTATCCGGCGCTATCCGGACATGCTGGTGCACCGGTTGCTGACCAAATATTTAGACTTAGGCGGACGAAGTGTTTCCGAACAGAAATACGAAGCCCTCTGCGAACATTCCAGCAGTATGGAACAGATTGCAGCCAATGCGGAACGCGCCTCTATCAAGTACAAGCAAGTGGAATATATGACAGAACGCCTTGGACAGACGTACGACGGTGTCATCTCAGGCGTTACCGAATGGGGGCTGTACGTAGAGCTGAATGAGAATAAGTGTGAGGGAATGATACCTATCCGCGACCTCGACGATGATTACTACGAGTTCGACGAAAAGAACTATTGCTTGCGCGGACGCCGGAAGAAACGCACATACAGCCTCGGCGACGCTATCACCATCAAAGTGGCACGTGCTAACCTGGAGAAAAAGCAATTGGACTTTGCACTGATTGAATAAAAGAGACCATCATCCTTATAAAAGCATATATACACACATACATGAAGACAATTACTATTACAGATCGCAGACAGATAGAAGACATCATCCGTAAATGCCCTTATTGTACGGTGGGGATGACCGACAAAGAAGGCAATCCGTACATAGTGCCCATGAACTTTGCCTGGGAGAACGATACCGTTTACTTACACTCGGGGCCCGAAGGAAACAAAGTGGAAATGGTGGTACGGCATCCGCAAGTCTGCATCAATTTCTGCGAAGGACACGAACTGGTGTATATGCACAAACAGGTGGCCTGCAGTTACAGTATGAAATCCCGCAGCGTTATCTGCAAGGGCAAAGTGCGTTTCATCGAAGATATGGATGAAAAGCGCCGGATACTCGACATGCTTATGAAGCAATATACAGACAATGAATGCAGCTATGCCGAACCTGCTGTGCGCAATGTGAAAATATGGGAGGTGAAAGTGGATGAAATAAGTTGCAGGTCGTTCGGATTAAGGCCGAGTGAAGTAAAATAAAAAAAGAGCGTGCTTTCCTGCACGCTCCTAACCTAACTAATAAATCTATTAACATCATTATGTGATTCCTAAATCTTTCTTGTCAGAAGCTCTATTTCTTAATGGTGATGTTGAAGTCTGATAAAAATTACCAGTATTCACATCTACATATTCAGGTTTATAGTTTGTAATACTCTTACTCCCCAATTTACCCCAAAAAGAAGCAATACACCCAGAATTATACAGATTAATATAAGATACTGACAATTTATCCCAACTCATCTCATTGAAACGAATACTGGCTCCTCCCTTTCCACTGTTGGCAAAAGAACAATTAGTCACAGTAGCACTTTGTACTCCTATCAAACGCATAGCAGAACCTTGTTCTTTATTGTCCACATTTTCAATTGTACAATGGTTAACTGTCAGCAATGGTCCACTGGTGCTTTCATCATTTCCACCTCGATAAATATTCAAAGCACTACCTAATAATCGATAAAATATACAATTACCAACATGTAACTCTTCTACATTGTATTTACCTTTATCATCTTTCTCTCCAGCAAAATTAATTGCTTCCCCTGACATGTCATGAAAAAAAGAATTCCGGATAATCACCATTGGTGAGAAAGTAGATTTTTCGCCACGAATGGCAGCCAAGCCAGATTCATTGAAATTATAGAATTCGCAATTATCAACAGTAAGTAAATAAGGAGTAATAGTACCTGATTTCACAGTTATACCACCTTCAGACAAAGCTTTCCCTGCCTCACCTTCACCATTGAAAGCAAGACCTTGTATTTCCAAGTTTCCACCATTGACAATGGTCACAAATGCTTTACCAGACATACCATTAAAACATAAAACGGGACGTTTAGATAAATGGGAGTCTGCTTGAATACGAATATATTTATCTATCAACAAAGTATTATCCAGCCAATAAACACCCTCTTCCGAGAGATTCAAAATATCACCGGACTGCGCTTTGTTAAAAGCCTCTAATAGCGTATTTTGTCCTGCCTTCACACTGATTTCATTACCAGTAAGCATCAATTTATGATTTTCAGAAAAAGTATACCAACTTGCACCGAGTTTTTTCTCCATATATGGCTTTAAATCAATACTATCTAATAAAGTCGTATTATTCTGAAAACCCCTTTGTGTTACGGTATAGGGATAATTCACCACATTATCAATAAAAGTAAAGCCAGAAATATCATCAAAAGACTGATAAAGCGCTTTATCTGACTTACTAATGAACTGATTACGGATAAAAGAGATATTTGAGGGTGGTAATGTACGTTCATTATCTTTTCCTACACAAAATAGGATATTATCACAATTAATAAAACGATTATCTTCTAACGTTACATCCTTTACATGATGATAACGGTTAGGTAAAGAATTAGGAACCGCATTCATCAACCCAAGAGCCGCAAAAAAACGATCACCTTTCAGCCCATAGAACAAATTCCCCTTAATAATATGGCCTTCATTGACTACACGTACTCCGCCTGTACAAGGTAATCCATTTCCTATAAATGCGTTTCCTTCAACTAAATTACGGTTACCATGACGTAAAGCCAAAATACCACGACATTCTAAAAATACATTATTACGAATAATGTTATCACTTGATTTGATAGAAACAACTTCAACTTCCCCATTACAATGGTGAAACATATTATCTTCTATCACTGTATTCGAAGAAAAAAATGCATGATGTGAGGTTCCCACACGAATCGTTTCGCCCCCATTTGAGCCCAATATCGGGCGTTCACCGAAATAATTGTGATCAATTCTATGATTATTATTACGGTCTCTCTCACCATTTAAAATAACAGCCAAAGTTACTCCTGCATAAAGCTTACCCAAAATAGAATTATGGTCCAGTCGATTATTTCGTCCGTAAAGAAGAATCCAGCTCCCAGATACCCCACGATCTATCGGATTGAAGTAATCAATGACACAATCTGTTATACGGCAGTTGTTAGCAACTTTTTCACCTTTACGAAACTCAATCACAGCTCCTTTAGGAGTGTAACCATTACGAAAATGCAATCCGTTTATTTCAACGTATTCTCCACATAAACGAAGATTAGATACACCTTCTATAAAAACACTGCCTGGTTGTTGAGTCATAACAACAATCGGCTCTTCTACCGTACCATACCCCTCGAGTTGTAACTGGATATTTGTATATGTACCTGATTTAATATAAATCGTATCACCTGGACGAGCCTTCTCCAAAGTATTTTGAAGAGAATTTAAGTCAATAGTCCAATTTCCTTGCGAACATGCGGCCAACAAAGGAAAAATCCAACAAAGTTTAATAAATGATTTAAGCATCACAAGCTATATATATTAAAGTTTCACTAGTTAACGAATTTTCATCGGATAATAAATACCCTCTGTCATTAATGAGAAATTATCTGTACGGAAAGGAGTTGCTGGGAAACCCTCTTTATTAAAAAGATTAGCTTCCGTCCAATTAGACCAACCATAACGTACCGCAATAGGACGCTCTACAACATCAGACCAGACAAATACTTTTCCATCCCTAATTTCCGCTCTTGCCGATACAAAATTATAATCCGCCCCACAAATAGAAAAACCTTTCAATTCCTCGCCCAAAGCAGTCAAACCAGAATAAACAAAGTCAAAACTAATTTCTGCTTTATTGTCTTTTATTTGCATTGATTTATATACCGGGCCTGAATATGGTACTTTTTTATCATATTGCAAATGCAAAGCACAGGATGCTAAACGTTCACCAATAGGTTTCTTATAAATAGGGTGTACATCGTTTTTCTCCCCTTTATCAATACTGACTACCATAGCAGTATTCTTTACTGTTTTCCATGTAAATAGCTGGGCATCACGTAACTCAGCCCAATTTGGACGATCTTGCCAAAAAGGATGATCAAAATTCGACAACTGAACAAAATAAAATGGTAAATCAGGTTGATGAAAATCAGTACGCCATTGTCTAATTAATGCTGGAAAAAGTACTCTATACTGCTCCGCCCGCTCTGCATTACCCTCGCCTTGATACCAAATTACACCTTTAGCCGTATAAGGAATAATACGCTGCAACATAGTATGATACAATCCACAAGGGCGTTTATGATGTTTAGGGCCCACTGGTTCGAAAGGACGAACAACGTTTTTATATCCCATAGTCACTGAGTCATTATAAACCTTATAAAGTACCTTATACTCCTCCATTTTTTTCTCATATAAGGTATCATCCATAATAGCAACTTTACGATAATTATCCAAAATAGGACGTAATTTATCATCTCTTTCCAGCGTCTCTTCTTTCACCCAAGCTTCAGCAGGCGTTCCACCACGATAACAACAAATGATACCAATAGGAACATTTAATTCTTTCTGAAGTTTACAAGCAAAATAATAACCGATGGCAGACATATTCGCAACTTGTGGCGCTGTTGCGGTCTGCCATTTCATTTCTTTATTGACATTATGCCCTTTATAATATACTTGAGGTACTATTAGAAAATGAATATTCTGATTATTAGCTGAACGAACAACAGCTTCTCCATTTTCACTCATAAACAGCTTACGCTCCATATTTGATTGTCCTGTTGCTAACCACACTTCTCCAACATACACTTCAGACAGTAGAACAGATTCATTTCCTGAAGTTACTTTTAACCGATATGGCCCCCCAGCAGCCAGATTCTTCAAAGACAACATCCAGCGCCCGTCAGGCTTAACTTCTGTCTTTACTTTTTGATTTTGAAATTCGACCTGTACTATAGCAAAAGGACGTCCTATTCCCCAAATATTATTTATATCTTCTTGCTGCAATACCATTCCTTCACCAAAAACTTCAGCTAAAGACAACTGGAAATTATTACCCGTGGAGGCTCCCCAAAGGAGCCCCCAACAGATACAAATTTGCAAACATATAAATATACAACCTCTTTTCATCATTTTTATCAGTTATAACCCTCGTTCTGAGATAAAATTTCTTTTCCTAACAAACGAATTTCACGTCCCGGAATAGGATAAAGCATTTGAAATCTTTCTACCTTAGTAAATTTCTGCTTTGGTAAAAGTCTAGAGTCCTGTCCGTGTGCTTCCATAATTCGAATCGTTTCAGATACTCCAACTACACGCTGTAAATCAAACCAACGTTGGTTTTCGAACGCAAACTCAAATTTACGTTCCTGAAGTAATTCATTTCTAGAAACCGAAGTTACGGGAAGATGCCCTGCACGTGCCCTCACTGCATTATAAACGGCTAAAGCATTCACATCATTAGTTATATCATTCGCATAAGGTTCAGAGGGAGCACCTAATACCGCTTCAACATACATTAAAAGTACATCAGCATAACGTAAAATAGGAGCATCGGCAGCATTATCCTTTTGTGAAGGCTTAGTTCCCCTTTTCAAGTATTTACCACACACAATCCAAATACCCGCCTTATCTTCTTCCATTAAATTGGTCTGGCTACGTACAACATCACTTTCACATTCCTCAGCGAATGGAGTAGTAGGTGTATTTAAACCTGAATTACCACCAAATACAGAAAAATCATAACTAAATGTTTGTCCTTCACCCGAAGTAGAATTAAATTGAACAGCAAATAATATCTCACTATTCCATTTAGTGCTTTCTGAGAATATAGAGCTATAGTCTGAAGCTAATCCTACTCCTGAAACAGTACTCTTGCTAGGATCTGACATATTAATCAACGTAGCAAGCAAAGTCTTTGCATCGGAATGACGACCTAAAGTAAGATATACTTTAGCAAGCAACGCTTTAGCTGCCATAGCATTTGCTTTGCCCTTAGTCATGTCAGGCAAATTATTTATAGCAAACTCTAAATCGGGAATAATGACAGTAGAATAAACTTCAGAAAGAGGCTTCCGGCGAAACATATCTGTTTCATTGGCATCTATCGTACGAGTAATAATAGGTAAATCCCCCCATAAACGAACCATATTAAAGTAAACTAATGCACGTATAAAGCGTGCTTCACCTTCTATTCGGTTGCGAGTCACCTCATCATTTACTATACCCAAATTATCTATTACTAAGTTTGTACGGGAAAGAGCATTGAAACAGGCTTTCCAATAATTATATACATCACCACTCTCAACAATATCTTTCACAAAAGTGTCAATATATCCAAACTCACCTTCTGCCAAATAAGAAGAAGAAAGATCTGAACGCATTTCCATCAATACATAATCATGATTCAAAGACATTTGTTGGAGACCGTCATAACAACCAACCAAAGCCAATTCAACATCACTTGTCTTATTAAAGAAGTTTGTTTGTGTCAAATCTGATTTAGGTTGTAAATCCAATGCATCCGTACAGGAAGCCAAAAATAAGCTTAAACCCAAACCTATTATATATTTCATTTTTTTCATATCAGTCAACATTAGTAATTAAAATTGAAAATTAAAGCCAAGCGTATAAGTACGAGCCAACGGCATTGCACCACTCTGATAACCATCAATCAATGGAGTATCAAAGCTCTTAATACCTTCAGGATTATACCCTTTATAATCACCCAACAAGAAATAGCATGGATTATAAATAGACGCATAAACACGTAATGAACAGTTCTTCATAATATTTTTAGGCAATGTATATCCTAAATTGATACTGCGTATTGCAATAAAAGAAGCATCCTCTATAAACCAGCAGGCTGAAGCTTTATGTTTGATATTATTATAGGAATTCTGGTACTCTGGCAACAATTTCCCATTCCATTGACTCTGAGCATAATGCTCATCAATATTAAATACTTTATTACCATGTGACCCTTGAACCACTACATTTAAATCGAAATCTTTCCATTTTAAATCATTAGTCATACCCCAAGTTACTTTCGGATATGGAGAGCCCTGTGCTACCATATCATCATCGTCTATTTTTCCATTGCCGTCCAAGTCTTTAACATGTACCAATTCTGGTTTCACATCAACCGGCCATACAGGACTGATAAGCCCTTCGTTAGGAATCTCTTTTTCAACAACAAAGCCATAGAATTGAACTAAAGGTTTACCGACCTCAGTTACAAAATATGTAGGACGTTTTTCTTCTCCTTTAGGACTGCTTATAATCTTATCTACACCACCTAAGTTTAAAACCTTATTAAAGTTCTGTGCAATATTTAAACTTGTAGACCAAGAGAAATCCTTTGTTTGAATATTCTGGGTTGTAATTTCAATTTCATAACCGGTATTACTCATTTTACCCATATTAACCAACTGGTTTGTTTGTCCCGTCATACTAGAGATCTCTCTTTCCAAAAGTAGTTTATCCGTTATCGTATAGTAAGCATCAAGATTAATTCTCAAACGATTATTAAACATACCCAAATCAAAACCACCATTATACTGATAAGTTCTCTCCCAACCCAAGTCTTTATTTTCACTGGAAATTTGTGTATATCCAGGAGTTACTTTATTATTGATTACAGCATTGGACTGTGAAAGAAGACCAAATGCTTGGTAATTACCAATATTTTTATTACCACTGGCACCAAAACTTGCTCTAATCTTTAATTCATCAATTATCTTCTTAACCGGAGTAAAGAATGATTCCTCAGAAATACGCCAACCTAAAGATACTGAAGGGAAATACCCCCATTTATTATTAATACCGAAACGAGAACTTCCATCCCAACGTGAACTTACAGAAGCAAGATATTTACCTTTATAAGAATATGTGACACGTCCTAGTGCCGATAATAGCAGTTCCTCATACTCAGTAGTATTACCCGAGTTAATGATACCAGCATTCAAGGTTTGAATATTATCAGTCGGAAAGTCTGAAGCTGTCATATTGCTATTATAGCCTGTAGTCTTTTGAACTGTATAACCAGCCAATATACTTAAAGAATGATTTTCTCCTAAATTAGGAGTATAGGTCGCAATATTTTCATTCAACCAATCTATTACTTTTGCAGTTTTATATTGTCCGCTCGTTTTACCATTATTATGAGCTAAACTACTCTGATAAAATTTATAGTCCATCATAGAAGCATATCCACCAAAAGAACTTTTTAAAATCAAACCTTTAACAGGTTGATACTGTAAGTAGATATTTCCTAAGGCTTTAATATAACCAGTTCTATCATTACGCTCTAAAGTAGTAGAAATACCATTATTACCACCAGCATTTTTTACACTAATATATTCTCCATTATAAGGGACTTTCGAAAAATGATATTCATGAGCATAGTCACCTATATTTAATGTAGGATCAGACAAACGAGCCCATTCAATTGTCTCAGCAGTATGCCTTACTGGGATGTACATAGCATCTCTAAATACCTGATTAATATTTGATTGAGATCCTGAACGATAAGCGCGTTGGGAATCAACAACTGCATTCACATTGACGCCGAATTCTAATTTATCATTAATCTTAGCATCAACCTTAGCATTTAAATTAAACTTTTTATAACGATCTGTTATAACAATTCCTTTCTCATCCAAAAAAGAACCAGATGCGTAGTAGTTCACGTTTTTTGAACCGCCAGAAACACTAATCTGATGGTTCTGTATATATCCCAGTTTTATTGTTTCTTCTACCCAGTCAGTTTGAGTTCCCAAAACATCAGAAGCAACATAAACTTTTTTCATATCATCTACCATAGACGCATGAGCTCCACTGGTCGGTCTACCCATTTCTGCATATATTTGTTCTGCTTTTATCTTCCAGTCTTCAGGACGTGTACGTTGTATTCCTTTCAACAGTCGCTCTTTAACACCACCATAACTATTTATGCGAATAGTAGGTTTAGAGCCTTCAGAGCTACCACTACGTGTAGTCACAATAATAATACCATTTGCACCTCTTGAACCATAAATAGCAGCTGATGCAGCATCTTTCAATACCTCAATAGATTCTACATCATTCATATCAACATCTGACAAATCTCCTGGGATAGGATAACCGTCTACTACGATCAGAGGATTCGTATCTGCAGAGATAGACCCAATACCACGTATCTGAATTTTAGGACTAGCTCCCGATTGCGCTGAAACATTTTGAATTTGCACACCCGCCAATTTACCAACTAACGCCTGGTCTGCACGAGAAACGGGCAATTGCCCCAGATTCTCATTTTTAATTTTTGAAATAGAACCTGTTAAATGAGATTTCTTCTGAACACCATAACCAACCACTACTACTTCATCTAGCTGTTGTTGATCCTCAGTCAAAGTTACATTTATTTTTGGCTGTCCTTTGCAAGCTACTTCTTTCTGAGTAAACCCGATATATGAAAATACAAGAATGTCTGCTTCTAAATCTGGTACACTAATTGAGTAATTTCCATCAATATCAGTAATACATCCAATAGTAGTCCCCTTTACAAGAATATTCACACCAGGCAAAGGCGAATGTGTCACATCTATAACTTGGCCTGTCACAATTTTCGTTTGGGCAAAAATCGCCATACCATACAGTTGCATCCAGCAAAACATGATTAACAAAAAAGTTCGCCGAGAAGCAGTTTGAAATAATTGTCTGTTCTTCATAAAACTATAAAATTAATGATTAACAATAAATATATATCACAATAAGATAATAATCCTAATAGTAGTTTTACCATCTTCCATAGCCATTCGCTACAGAAAAGTTGATCACCGCACAAATTGGTTTGCCAAAAATAATAGTATTTTTAATAATATCAAAGTAAAAAGAAGAAAAATATAAAATAAATCATATTACCACATAAGGGTTCTATAAATAACGATATACACATAAAATAGTACGCGTACATTATTATATTATTAAGCAAAAATCAATATAATATACTAATAATCAACATATTTATATTTAAACAAAGAAAGCAAAAGAAGAAAGGGAACAATCATAAAAAGTGCGCACAAAAAAATATTAGGTGAACCTATGATAAAAAACATAAAAAATATCTGGTATTTTATTTGCTCAAAATAAAATTAACCACTATTTTTGGAAAACCAATTTAAAACAAAGAAATACTCATGAAAACAAAAAGTATTCTAACAACTATTTTCTTATTTCTGGCATTTACAATCCAGGCCAAGTTACCAGAGCATCCCTGCTTATTGCTTACTCAAAAAGGAATTGAAAAAATAAAAGCTCAAAATAAGCCGGCTATGCTATTCAATACGACATTAACTCAAATAAAAAATCAAATATATCCTATCTTAAAACAACCGATAGAAGTTCCACTTCCTAAAGACGCAGGAGGTGGCTATACACACGAACAACATAAGCGCAACTATAATAACATGTATAATGCAGGTGTACTTTTCCAATTAACTGAAAAAAAAGAATATGCGGAATATGTAAAAAAAATGCTTATACAATATGCAGAAATGTATCCTAATCTACCCTTACATCCAATTCAAAAATCTAATTATAGAGGAAAGCTCTTTTGGCAAGGGTTAAATGAATGTGTTTGGTTAGTATACACATCTCAAGCCTATGATTGTATATATAATTACTTAAATCCCAAAGAAAGAGAGTTTATTGAAAATAATTTATTTAAGCCAATGGTTGAATTTATCGCTATACACAATAAATCCACATTCGAAAAAATTCACAACCACGCTACCTGGGCAGTAACAGGAGTGGGGATGATTTCCTATGTTATGGGAGATAAAGATATGCTAGAGAAAGCATTATATGGACTAGATAAAAGCGGAAAAAGTGGTTTTATTAGGCAAATAGATCAACTTTTTTCACCCGACGGATATTTCGAGGAAGGGCCTTATTATCAGAGATATTCATTACAGCCATTCATTATGTTTGCTCAAGCTATTGAGAACAATGAGCCTGAAAGAAAAATATTTGAATATAAAAATGGAGTAATATTAAAAGCCGTCACTACCCTATTACAAATGTCTGAAAACAACGGCCAATTCTTTCATTTCAATGACGCTTTAGACAAGACCTGGCACAGTACAGAGTTAGTTTGGGGTATTGATATCTCCTATAATAGAACAGGCAACAAACAACTATTATCTATAGCAAAAGAACAAAATACTGTTATCCTAAATGAAGCTGGATATAAAGTTGCTACTGACATAGAACTTGCACAACCTTTTATACATCAAACAATGGTCATAAGCGATGGAGCCAAAGGCGACGAGGGTGGCATTGGAATTCTACGCTGCCCAAATAAAAATAATGAAAGCTGTGTAGCTCTAAAATACACATCACAGGGTATGGGACATGGACACTTTGATAGGTTATCATTTACCTATTACGACAATAATAAAGAAATAATACAAGACTACGGGGCTGCACGTTTTTTAAATATAGAGCCTAAAAATGGCGGCCATTATTTACCTGAAAATAATAGCTTTAGTAAGCAAACAATAGGGCATAACACCCTAATAGTCGACGAAACCAGCCACTTCAATGGTAAATTGGACGAAGCATCAAAATACTCTCCCACATTCTATGCTTTCATCAATGGCGAACAGGTAAAAATGATCAGTGCAAAAGACAAACACGCTGTTCCCGGAGTAACTATGCAGCGAAATCTACTGCTAATCTCCCATCCTGCTTTTGAACATCCTCTCATTATTGATATATTCAAAATAATTTCACAAAAAAAACATCAATACGATTTGCCTTATTATTATAAAGGGCATCTCATTAATACTGATTATAAATACAACGCATTCGATACAACTCGCACTTTATTAGGCAGCAAAAACGGATACCAACATTTATGGATAGAAGCACAAGGAAACCCCAGGCAAGAGACAACTTCTACCACTTGGTTAAACGATAATAGATTCTATACATTAACCGCTGTAACCGATGAAAATACAGAGATATTTCTAACCAGAATTGGTGGTAACGACCCTAACTTCAATTTGAGAAACGATCCTTGCTTAATGTTTCGCCAGAAAGAGAGTGATAATCATACATTCGTATCTCTCATAGAAGCACACGGAGAATACAACCCACGTCTGGAATATACATTAGCTCCTTACACAAACGTACAAAACATCCAAATTATAATGGACACAGAGGAATATACTATCCTCAAAGTTACAACTAAAAATAAACAGGCCATAACTATCTGTTTTGCGAATACAGATAATAATCCACATTCTGTACATAAAATAAGAGATTATAGCTGGCAAGGAGTCTGCGAAATAAAATAACGCAAATAATAACTATTAAAAAAACAACATTATGAAAACATGTAGTAAAGTTTTTCTATTAGAAAATGAAATAAGTTGGGAACAAGTTGGTGAAGGTATTCAAAGGCAAATACTCGGATATGACGGACAACTCATGCTAGTAAAAGTGAAATTTCAGAAAGGGGCTATTGGAAACGCCCATGAGCATTTTCATTCCCAATCCACCTATGTTGTTAGTGGAGTGTTCGAATTTCATGTAAACGGAGAGAAGAAAATAGTAAAAGCCGGAGATGGAATCTATATGGAACCGGATGTCTTACATGGTTGTACCTGTCTCGAAGCTGGTATTTTAATTGATACCTTTAGCCCAATGCGTGAAGATTTTATAAACGAATAACTATCATGAAAATCAAAGGTGTAAGATGGTGGATTATTGGGCTAATCATGCTCATTACCATCATAAACTATTTGGATAGAGGTACTCTAAATTATATGTGGGTAGCCAATATTGAATACACTCTAACAGACTCTTTTAATCCTAGTCTTAGAGTGAACCAAGCCACTCAGATAAATGAGCAAACCTATCTTTTAACCAACGGTCAAGGCCATGAGATTCAAGTTAAAGCAAGTAGAATCTCACTAAAGGAGAAAAATGGCCAGACAATGGTAATAAACAAAGAGGGAATTGCCTATGATTTAGGACTAATCAGTACTGATTTGTCTACTGAAGAAGCTGCCAAGCAAGCTAAAGATATACTAGGAACGATTACCATATTTTTTATGATAGCTTATGGTATAAGCCAGTTAGTATCTGGAAAAATGTATGACAAAATTGGTACAAGAAAAGGATTCTTCGTTTCTGTATTATTATGGGGAGCCGCAGATGCCATGACATCACTATCACGAGGCATCCTTTCATTAACAACATTTCGTATGATGCTGGGATTAGGAGAAGCCGGTCCATGGCCAGGAACCACTAAAAGTAACGCTGAATGGTTTCCACAGAAGGAACGTGCATTAGCACAAGGTTTATTTGGTGCAGCAGCTTCGTTGGGTTCTATTTTTGCACCCATCATTATACTCATGCTGTATATTACACTTGGATGGAAGCTTACATTTGTAGTTGTCGGTGGTTTCGGTTTATTATGGCTAATCCCATGGATTATCATCAACAAAAAAGGACCTAAAGAACACCCATGGATTACTGATAAAGAAAAAGAATACATATTAACTGGACAACCGGAAATCAAGATTACCAATGACAAAGGCAAAGGCTGGAGAGAATTATTATCAAACAAAAAAAACTGGTCTGTTATTTTAGGACGTTTTTTTCTTGATCCCATTTGGTGGATGTTTGTCACTTATCTACCACTCTATCTAGCTGATGTCTTCAAACTTAATATAAAGGAAGTAGCATTCTCCGCATGGGTTCCTTATGTAGGCGCAATGGTTGGTAGTATTGCCGGTGGATGGATGTCAGGCTTTTTAATCCGAAAAGGAAAAAGTGTTGATTATTCACGTAAAGCTGCCATGTTATTGGGTGGATTTATTATCATCCCTTCTATAATTGCAGCCGTTTATTCTACAACTTCTATTATGGCAGTTATCTTTATGGCTTTCGTCTTGGGAGGTTTTCAATTTGTCATGACGAATATTCAAACAATACCCAGCGATCTACACTCCGGAAAATCCGTTGGCTCATTAGCAGGTCTAGGTGGTGCATCAGCCGTATTAGGAACTATTCTAGCAATATTATTTGCCCAATACATCACAAACTGGCTATTATTATTCTCACTACTTGCAGCATTAGTTCCATTATCATTATTATCCATATTTTTGACTGTCGGTAAAATAGAACAAATAAAATAAAGTTACACATATTCATTAAACTAAAAAATAATATGAAATTACAAGGTAAAGTAGCCATCGTAACAGGTGGAGCACGTGATTTGGGACGTGCAATCTCAATCAAATTCGCTCAAGAAGGAGCTAAAGTAGCTGTAAACTATTTCGACAACCCGGAAGATGCAGCAGAAACTTTAAAATTAATTCAGGCTGCAGGGTCTGAAGGAATTATTGTACAAGGTGATATGACAAAAGCAACTGATGTCAAAAATCTATTTGACAAAGCTATTGAAGCATTTGGAAATCACATTGATGCATTAGTTAATGTTGTTGGTGGAATTGTTGGTCGCAAATTAGTAACAGAACAAGACGAAACTTGGTATGACTTTTTAATGGATGTAAATATGCGTAGCGTATTTCTATGCACCCGCGAAGCTGTACCGTACATGAGTGCCGGATCTACCATTGTCAATTTTTCGTCTCTTGCAGCCCGTGATGGTGGCGGTCCTGGAGCATCTATGTATGCAACTGCCAAAGGTGCTGTTATGACTTACACACGTGCTATGGCCAAGGAGCTTGGTCCCAAAGGAATACGTGTCAACGCATTAGCTCCCGGCACAATAGCTACATCATTCCACGATCGCTTCAATACACCAGAAAACAGAGAACGACTGAAAGCCACATATGCCCTCCGTCGTGAAGGTGAAGCAAAAGAAGTGGCAGATCTAGTAATCTACCTTTCATCCGAGGATTCCTCTTATATTACTGGTGCAAACATAGATATTAATGGTGGTAGTTTCTTCTCATAAAACAATTCAAAATAAATAATATATAAAGATGGCAGGAGCCCAATATTGGCTTCTGCCATTTTAATATAAAATATCTATTTTGTAACAGGTGAGAGGAGAGTTTTTCCTTCAAAGTAATTTATAATATTCTGAAGGGCATAACGAGTGCTTTCTACACGTGTATCAATAGTCCCTGTGCCATTATGAGGTGATAATAGCACATTATCAAGCAGTAATAATTCCGAAGGTATTTCAGGCTCATTTTCAAATACATCCAACCCCGCACCAAATATTCTTTTTTTTTGAAGAAAATGTATCAATACTCTTTCATTAATCAGATTTCCCCTAGCTGTGTTTATCAATACCACAGAAGGTTTCATTAGATTAAACTGTTGTATATCAATCATGTGATAGGTTTCTGAAGTCGCTGGGGCATGTAATGATATAAAATCAGATGTAGCTAACAATTCATTCAAACTGACCCAATCAGCCTCATACGCATTTTCAATTTCTTGAGATAATCTTTTTCTATTATAATATATAATTCTCATACCACAAGCAGAAGCTCTTCTTGCCAAAGCTTGCCCTATCGCTCCCATACCAACTATCCCTAAAGTCTTTCCATATAAACTGATTCCAAGATTTTCCATCACATCAATTTCTATTCCTCTTGATGAACGTAATTTCCTATCACATTCAGAAATTCTTCTAGCCACATTCAATAACAAGGAAAAAGCCAGCTCAGCCGTTGGTTCAATAACCGGTTTCGGAGAATTGGTTACCAAAATTCCTTTTGTAATAGCATAATTAACATCTATATTATCATAACCTGCTCCAAAGTTTGCAATAATCTCCAAGTTAGTAGCACGATCTATAATTTCTTTAGTTACCTTAAATGCATAAGTAGGAAGCAAAGCATCACAACGCCCAATCCATCTATCAAGCATACAGCTACTAATCAATCCTTTATCAGGCA
>ULLI01016353.1_pt1 | contig 17575 bp, 9 predicted proteins | sample 1951351 | NCBI WGS metagenome assembly ULLI01 (sample SAMEA4835520, study PRJEB28245) | human gut metagenome | biome: gut microbiome; material: fecal sample | place: Denmark | collected 2008 | reverse complement strand
CCCCGCCACTATCCCCGTAAGGGCATTGGTCAGGAAGAACATCTCCAGGCGGCTCTCCTTGTCCGGAAAAATCCGGCGCATGAGCCAGGCCCCTCCGGCTATGACCGCGAAGACCACAGCGGCGGCACTCCAGGCCACCAAGGGGAAGGAGACACCCGGAAAAGCAAAAATGAGATAGACTAAGAAGCTGAAGAGCACCCCGAATATCAGCACGCCCGGGAACCAGCGCAGGATACGGTAGCCCCAGATGACGGATCTCTTCAACCTGCCCGAGCTCATCAGATGCACAGAGAGCAGGCAGAAGGCTATCTGCAGGATGACTTCCAGGGTGATTATCACCGAGGTATCCAGCATCAGACCAGGGTTGGAAAGCCACTCGTCTATCTGGGAGCGGGACTGCCGGACGGCCACGGGCCACATCAGTCCGGTGAAAAGCGCGGCAGCTGCGGCATGAGCCAGCACCGACCACCATTTGTGCCAGGACTGCTTCAGCACGAAGTTGAAGCAGACCAGCACCATCAGGATTACGACTAAACTGTACATGTGCAGAGCCTCCTTAGATCAGATTCCACTGGACTTGCGGCGGCGCCTTATCAGCAGTCCGCCTCCGATGAACAGGGCGACAATCAGCACTGCCACGGCAATATTGCTCACCAAGGTCGTCTCTTTCTCTGTCTCGTCCTGCAGCCGGTCTTTCTTGAGCACCATCCCGTCGGAGGCGTCGTTGACCGAAGCCTCCCTTATCTGCCGGATAGCCCCACGGTACTCTGAGGCCGAGGCCTCAGGCAGTGCGGAGGCGATGTAGTCCAGCAGGGCCGGATTGTCGCACACGAAGCCGGAGCACGAGGGCGCGAATTCCTCAATCAGGCCGGTATGCAGCTCCGCGATATCCGCCACCTGCTCGGGCGAGGCCTCCCAGAGCCCCTTGCGCACAGACTCCAGCATGACTGCCGTAACCTCTTCAAGGGCAGCCGGATTGACCTCCTTGAAATGCTCCCGGACGCCGAGTCCGAACTTGTCCTTGACATACACCTCATAGATCTCGTCCCACACGCGGTCGTCGATGGCCTCCGGCTTCATCACATTCCATCCGAAGGTATTGGTGACGGTCTCCGCGATGGCCGATGCATCCCCTGCCCCGCCCTTCATCTTCTCGGAGATGTAGGAAGGGTTGAATATGGTGGAACGGCTCTCGACCCCTATCGCCTCCTTCAGCTCCTGCATCCTCACCTTGTTGCGGTTGCGGTAGTCGCTGAGGTAAGCGTCCGGATCCTTGCCGGTCACTTCCCTGACGGCAAGATTGAGCCCGCCCATGAACTCGTACACATGGTCCAGGCTCAGGGCACCCCAGGTATTGCTCTGACGGGGCTGCACCACCGCGTCGGTACGGGAAAGCGCGGCCTCGAAGGCGTACCGGGCAAATTCCTCCCAGTCCTCCTCGCTGCCGTAGTAGGCTCCCATATTGTTCATATAGACCTGCGCGATCTCCGAGGAGGAGGTCCAGCGGTCAGAGGCGGTCACCATCCCCTGAATGCCGGTACCGTAATTGCCGTTCACCCCTCCGAAGACCCTATAGGAGGACATCCTCCGGGCATCGGCCGGTGTCACTCCCTTCTCGGTGAGTATCCGCTCGGTCTCTCGGATACCCTCGGCCACATTGTTCACATATCCGTCGTCCTTGGCCTCCGCTGCCATACGGACAGCCCTGTCTATCAGGAAAAGACGAGAGGCGGCAATATCCCTGAGCTGGCCGCTGGTCTGCACCACCACGTCTATCCTCGGACGGCCCAGCCTCTCAGAGGGTATCAGCCGGATATCGGTCACACGGCCGAAACTGTCGTAGACCGGCTCCACACCGAGCATATAGAATATCTGGGCAATGGTCGCTCCCTCCGTCTCGATGAACTCGCTGCTCCAGAGGGTATAGCTGACCTTGCGGGGCAATGAGTCGCAATGCCGCTCGCGGTAGAGCCGCAGAGTATTCTCGGCCAGGGCCACACCCTTTTCCCAGGCACTGCGGGTCGGGGTCGCCTCGGCGTTGACAGCGAATAGGTTGCGTCCGGTGGGCAGTGTGTTGGGATTGGCGACCGGATCTCCTCCGGGCGAAGGTGCAGTATAGCCGCCGTCGAGAGCATTGAGCATACTGCGCATCTCGATGGAAGGGCTCTCCATCAGAGCCTTGCGGTAGTTGTGCACATTGAGCACGGCCTGTTCTATCTCCTTCACCGCCCGGGCAAAATCCATCTCCTCCTGCGAATAGCCTTTTCCCGCACCCATCTGCCGGCCTATCATGGACATCATCTCACTCATGCCTCCTGCCCCATTCCGACCAGGATGTCCGGTTCCGTCACCGGAACTGCCGTCCGGACGTTTACGGCTCATCTGCTCCGACATACGGGCCATCATGGTCATCATGTCCGGCGGGGCCTCCAGGGACTTCGCCACCGTCCTGGCATGCTCCAGTTCCTGCATGGAGATACCGGCTATGGAGCAGAGCTGCCGGTCATCCGCCGGACGGCCCTGGGCCAGCAGCCGGGCCACAATCCTTTTAGCCGGAGCCACATACTTCCGATTGAACACCGACAGCTGCTTCTCCACTCCCGCAACGTCCTTGCCCTTGGCCCGGTCTATGCCGAGCAGCCCGTAGGCCACCGGTTCGGTGCTCATGGCGTAGACGGTAGACTCTATCTGGGCCGGCTGATAAGGCTCGCCCATCACGTAGAGACGGCCGGTGACTTTCTCGGAAGCCAGTTCCTCGGCAAAATTCCCGATGCGCAGGATTTCCTCCCCCGTGTAGGGCACATCTTTCGAAAGGGTATCCAGTCCGAGGTCCGAGGCAATGCCCATCTCTATTGTCAGTTTCTTGATATTCAAGGCGATCTTCTCCGCTCCGGCTGCATCAGGCGACTCCCCGTACACAGCCTCGTCGTAGCGCGAAAGCTCCCGGGAAAGGTCGCGGTAGATTCCCCTCACATTACTTTCCATGAAAGGAGCGGTGAGGTAAGACTGCAGTCCCGCGTATGCCCTCCGCTTGGCCATGACTCCCTCCCCCACGTTGGAGATGGTGTACAGGTAGAAATGCGGGACAGTGCCCACCAGACGGTCCGGCCAGTCGTACTGGCTCAGGGCCACCTGCTTGCGGGGAGTGAACTCTAAGCTGCCGTGGGTACCGAAGTGAATCATCGCATCGGCCCCGAAGCCGTAGCGGGCATAGAGGTAGGCCGCAATATAGTTGTAAGGAGGCGCGGCATGAGTACCGTGCACCATCTGGAAGTCGTTCTGACCGCCACCCGCTGCAGGCTGGGGCAGCAGCACCACATTGCCCAACTCTATCCGGGCCAGGGCCAGACGCCCGTCACGGGACATATAGGGCCCGGGAAAATCCCCGTTCAGGGCCGCCACCTCGTCGCGAAGTCTCTGCGGCAGGGCCTTCGAACTCCACTCCGCGTATGTCGGTGCGTCCACCCACTCGGGCTGCCCCTCCTCCATGAACCGCGAGGCGGCTCCTTCGGCATACGAGCCGAACACCGCTCCCCTGCTCTGGATCAGCTCCGCCAGAGCCTCCGGAGAGGAGGGCAGGCCGGAGACATTGTACCCCGCCGAGCGCAGGGCCGTCAGGAAATTGTACAGCGAGGGCACCACCTCCATCCCGGAGGCCGTCAGGGCATTCTGCCCCGCCCCTTTGTAGTAGAATATGGCTATCTTCTTCTGGCTTTCGGGCTTGCGTTTGAGTTCCAGGTAGCGGTTCACTGTCTCGGTAAATTCCTCCAGCCGCTCCGGAATGGCCTCTAACCGCTGCAGTCCGTCCTCATCCTCGTAGTGCCCGAAAAGTACAAACGGCCGGATGGCCCCGTCTATCTCCGGCGTCACCACGCTCTGGGAGAGGAATCCCCCGACCATGCCCATCTCATCCGCCTCCCAGTCGGAAACGAGGGTATTGACATTCAGAGGCGAGAAAAGGGGAATGTTGTACTTCCTGAGAAATTCCACGGTCTCGTCCCCTAAGCGGCCGTGCGCCATGTTGATCACCGCCGAAGGGGCTATGGAGTCCAGCTGTCCGTTGTCCAGCATGGGACGGGTGCTGCGGACAGGATATACCACGTTGCCGGTAGCTTCGAGGGAGGCGATAAGATCCGTAGGATCGCCCATCTGTCCGGTGACAATGATGCGGGGAGAGTCTTCCTTCCACAGGCCGTTGCTCCGGAGATAGGAGTTATAGGCGGCAATGGAGCGGAAGCCGTCCTCGCCTCCGCCTTTTTCCGTCAGCGCAGGATGGTAGATGTTCTCAACCGTATATTCCTCTGCAGGGGCCGGCTCCGGGGCACGGAAGCGCTTTCCGTCTATATTGCGGCGGATGAATGAGAGCATATTGCGGTAGTTGGCCGGACCTCCGTTGGAGAGATAGGCCCGGAGCTGAGGAGCAAGGACCGAATCCACCGTATTGATGTCATTGGCCGGATTGGTCACCATCGTAGAAAGTACGGGCAGGCCCCGCTCAGCGGCACGCTGAATCTCCGCACGCTGTTCCTCGGTGATCCTCAGCCCCATTCCGTTGATCAGCAGAATGTCGTAATGTCCCGCCTTTGAAGCGTCCTCGGGAGAGAGTTCATACAGCCTGACGGACGGATTGTCATTGGCCCTGGATATCTGGCCGAGCTGGAGCACCTGATAATTGAGGAATGCCACCCTGGTGGGTGCCCCCATATACGCCCAGAGTCCCCATAGAATGAGGACTACAAGGATAGAAACCACAATATATGTTATGATTTTTGCTGTTTTTTGAATCATGCTGCGTTTTTATATTATCTATTTTTTCTGAAAAAATTTCTCGATATCCACGGACAGGGCCACAGCCACGGTTGTACCGGTGGTGCTCGGAGTGCTGCTGTAATAGTACTTGGGCCGGTAGTTGAACAGGTTGTCCACTATCACATTGAGCTGGATGCCCCTCCAGATGTCCTGCGACACTGTGAGTTTCCATATCGTGTAGGCCGGATAAGTCTGCAACTCCGTTTCCTCATAGTCGGTGGCGGAAGTGTAGACCTCGGTGGTCACGGCAGAAAGTATCCTTCCGCTGAGAGCCACGTTGAAGCCGTAGTTCTTCCAGGACCTGCCGTACTCCACACGGGCCGTAGCCGAATGCGGCCTGGTCTGGGAAAGCAGGGGTTCTCCGGCACGTATGGCCTCGTTGGTGAAGGTGTAGGCCAGACGGGCACCCAGACCGAAGGGCAGGCGGGTAGACACGGAGACATCCACCCCCCGCACCTGCATCGGACTCATGTTGGTGTACATCATGCCTCCGAGTTCCTCGTTCCAGACAGTGGTGATGCGGTTGTCCACGAAGTTGTAGAAGCCTGAGACAGAGGTGCTCAGATACTTCCAATTGTACTCGGCCGAGACGGAAAGGTTCTCGCTGGACTCGGGCGACAGGTCCGGATTGCCGTAGATCATGAAGATGCTGGCCATATCGAAGGACATGTACATCTCCTTCAAAGTAGGAGCGCGGAAACCTCCGGAATACGAGCCCCTGAAGGACCAGCCTCCTGTACGGTACATGAGACTGAGCTTAGGGGAGAAATGGCTGAGCCGCTTCTGCGAGAAAAAGTCGTAGCGCAGGCCCCCGATGAGGTTCCAGTGCTCGTTGATATTGGTCTCTACCTGGGCGAACACATCCGCTGTGTGCTGGATATAGTAGCCGTTGTCCTCGAACTGATAGGACATCAGGTAGTCGCGCATGTAGTCGCCTCCTACGATCATGGTACTCTTCCCGTCGGCGGTCAGGTTATAGGTGTAGATACCGCGGACGGTATGCTGCACGTTGCTGTAGTCACGCACGTCGGTGCTGTTGAAGAGCAGCCAGTCGCTCTTGTCGTACTGGTCGAAGCCGTATGAGAGCTCTATCCTGTTCCGGTCATTGACATCCCACTCCCCTTTCAGGCCTCCGCTGAAATCGCGGTAACGGTCTCTCGTATCGCTCTGCAGGTCCCTTTCCCGGAAGAAATAGCCGGCCCGGGCCGTGAACCGGAGTCCCTGCAGCGGCTCATACTGCAGACGCTCCTTCACGCTCCAGTTGTACCCGCCGTAGAACGTACTGTAGTCACCCTCCGAAGGCATGGCGTAGGAGTCGATGCTGGTGTACTGCGCATTGGTGAGACTGTTGAACTTGCCTGCGATAAAACCCACCGAGCCGCCGTAACGCTGCTCGTTGTGAGCCCCGTAGCGGGCATTGACATTGACCTGCCAGGGCTCGGAGGCACCGGCGCTGATGAGATTGACCACCCCTCCCACCGCATTGGAGCCGTAGAGGGACGAGGCCGCACCCTTGATTATCTCGACGCGCTGCACATTGTCCAGATTCAGACGGTTGTAGTCGATATTGTCCAGAGTCTCACCGGCCACGCGCTCCCCGTCCACCAGGAACAGGACCGAGTTGCCGCCGAATCCCTGCATATTGAGAGTCACCTGCTGGTCCATGGCGTATGAGAACTCGATGCCCGGAAGCTCCGACTCCAGCAGGTCACCGATATTGAGGGCATCCACCCTCTCGATGTCCTGTATGGTTATCACTCTGGTGAGTATCGGGCTGTTTTTCAGCAGACGCGGAGTCCTGGTTCCGGTAACGACCACCGTCTCAAGATTCATATAGTCTTCTTCGAGAAGCACATCCACACTTTCTTCCGGATGTTCCGCCAGGGAGACCTCCTGCGACAGAAAACCCAGCATATAAAAATGCAGCACTGCCGCCTCTCCGTCGGGGACAGTTATACTGAAACGTCCTTCCCCGTCCGTCGCGGTATAAAGTGTAGTGACACCTTCCACTGTTATCTCCACTCCGGCCAGAGGGGCGCCTTTGCTGTCCGTGACAATGCCGGAAACCGTTCGCTCCCCGGCACATACTGCCGTGACTGCCGTCAGAAAGGCAGCCAACAGAAAGATGATACGTCTCATTGTCAGAACTCTAAGGGATATACGTATTCAATAGTCATGAATCCCTTGACCTTGCTGTCGTTCATATAGTTGGCAAGCTTTATCGCCGCAGCCTTGCCTTCGGCCGTGATCAGGACGTAGACCTTCCCGGACATCGTGTACACGGGCGGCATGGTGGAGGTATCCACATTCAGCCACTTGGAAAGCTCAGGATTGTACCATGAGGGTGCATACAGTATGACCCCGTCCATCATTCCGGACATATCCACCGTTACACGGTCCTCCGTCCAGACATCCTCCACGTAAGTTCCTTGAGGCAGGGCCCCTGAGGCCAGCAAGTCGTCTATTGAGGAATAACCGGTCTCAATGACCCTGCCGCCATTGGTCTTGACATCGTAGCGGTGCACTGCGAAGTCCCAGCCTTCAGTGACGTCTCCTGTCTCTGTCCCGTCCTGCGCGATGACAGTCGTATCCAGGGCAAAGGTCTCGAAATCGATATAGTTCCAACGGGTGTAGGAAGTAGCGTCGAGATATATCGTGCCCGACGAAGTGGCCTGCTCCACCTTAGTGAAGCCGAACTCCGATATCTCCGTCGGCTGATCGTATATACCCTCGAATATGCCGTTGCACGAGGGGAGCGACACCACTGCGAGAAGTGCCGCCCCCGCCTGCAACATTTTTAGTAATGGCTTTGGGATTCTTTTCATTTACTTGGTTCCTTCAAATTCCACAGTGATGGACATCGGCATCGCTCCCGGAGTAATCTCGGCATTGACGGTAATGCTGCTGCCGTCGGCCGAGACCGTACCGCTAAGGCTGCCGGTCACATTGATGTCTCCGGCCGTGGTATCTATGCTCTCCGCAGTGAGGGTATAGCTGCCGTCCGCAGCCTCAGCAATCTCTACGTCCACCGCAATATCCTCCAATGTCATCATTCCCATGCCGAAGCTGGAAATCGTCAGAACCGCCGAATTGTCCTCCGCGACCTCCAGAACCACTGTCGCGTCCTCCACAGGATCCATCGGACTGCCCATGACGGACATGTTCAGGGTTCCGGTATAAGTCCCGCTGAGCAGCAGGCTTGCCGGTATTTCTCCAGGGCTTACAGTTATCGTCAGTCCGCCCATCACCGCAGGAACCTCGAATACGAATGAGAAGTCCGAAGTGCCGCTTACCGTCGCGGTCAGGGTGCACTCGTACTCACTCTGAGACTCGGCGGACATACCCATGACAGTCGTGCCGCTGCCGGAGAGTGTGTATGTTCCGTTGCTTTCGGTCACTGTCACCCCTGTGAGGGTAAATGTTCCCCAGGTATCGGACGTATAGTTCACAGACACCGTCTCATCCGTCTCCTCCGTGACTGTTATGGTCTGGGCATCACTTGCCATAGGTGTAGGAGAATATTGGAACTCGGCCTTCGACCAGCCGGAATAGGTTCCGGCGACCTCTGCCGCCAGTCTGACTTCTTCTACAGGATTGCAGCCTGCCGCTGCGAAAGCCGCCATTGCGGCTACAGGAATCAATTTTCTCAGTTTCATTTTTATAATATTTTTTAATTCTTCAAAATGACACTGCAAAATTACCTGGAACGGCATACCTGCACAATCGTCAGAAATTGGGATTACCCCTGCCTGTCACTCCCAATTTAATGTGAATTGCATAAAAAAACGGCGGGCCTCCGGCAGACAATGCTGCGCGGAGACCCGCCGGGATATTTTATACGGGCATCTGTCCTGAAGTCTTATTTCAGCAGACATTCAGGCACTTCCCTTCCGAGAAGCCAGCGGTACCAGAAGATCAGGTCGGAGTTGGATGAGTGGATGGCCTGATATCCCCTGTAGCCGTGATATCCGCCGGGATAGATCATCAGCTCGAACTGCTTGTCGGCCTTCTGAAGGGCGTCGATGAGCTGGAGGGTGTTCTGCATGTGGACATTGTCATCGGCCGTGCCGTGGGTGATACGGAGCATCGAGCCCTTGCCGCCGCGGTATTTGTCCGCACGCTCCCATACGCGGGTGAAGGCGTATCCCTCGGGATTGTCCTCGGGGGTGTCCATGTACCTCTCGGTATAATGGCTGTCGTAGAGCTGCCAGTCATACACACCGCCGCCGGCAATGCCGTACTGGAAATAGTCGGCGCCGTCCGTAAGGGCCAGGACTGTCATAGTGCCGCCGAAGGAGAAGCCGGTGATGCCTATCTTCTCAGCGTCCACGTAAGGCAATGTCCTCAGATACTTCACCCACTCGATGTAGTCGGCCAGCTCCGTCTGTCCGAGAGAGCGGTAGACGTAGTTCACGCCCTCCTTGCCGCAGTGGCCGGAGGCGCGGTGATCGATGGATATCTGGATGACTCCCTCATTGGCCCAGAGCTGGTTGGAGGGCGAAGGGGCTGACCAGCGGTCCATTACGGTTCCGGAGTTAGGGCCGCCGTACATGGAGACGATGACAGGGTATTTCCGGTTGGTGTCCAGGTCTATCGGGAGCCTGATGGAAGCGGGCAGGGTGTATCCGTCCACCTCGATGAAGAGCATCTGTGCCTCGGCCAGCTTGTAGTTGTCGTACTCGGGGCCCTTGGAATCGCCGAGGACAGTGTACTGGGTCTTATTGCCGCTTCCTATCTTCACCAGGACGGTCTTTGTGGGAGTGGACACGTTGGATATCTGGGCGGCGTAGTACTTGTTGTCGGGGGATATCTGTACGCTGGAGAAATTGTAGTCTCCGAAGGAGATGCGCTCGGAAGTATGCTTCTTCAGGTCAAGCCTGTAGACATCGTAACGGGTGGAAATCTCGGCTCTCGAAGTGTAGAAGAGCACGCCCTTGGCCTCGTCCAGCTTCAGGATGCGGGTGCCCCAGTTGCGTCCCTCGGTGAGCTTGGTGTACCGGGAGCCGTCGAATGGCTGGAAGTATATCTGCTCCCATCCGTCGAAATCGCGGGTCATGTAGAAGCCGTCCTCGGTGAAAACCATATCGTCTATCCAGTCGATCCATGTCTTCTGATGCTCCTCGTAAAGGGGTTTCTTCGAGCCGTCAACCGGTGACACTTCGTAGAGAATCAAGTGGTTCTGGTCACGGGGCATCCAGGGTACCATGAACTTGTCCGACTCCGCGCTCCAGAACGGAGTGCCGAAGTACTGGTCCTCGTCCCGGTCAAAATCCGCCCAGACGGTCTCGCCGGTGGCCAGGTCTATCATGCCTATCTCCACCTTGGGGTTCTCGTCTCCGGCCTTGGGATAGCGGGTCTCGTTCAGAGTACCGTGCTTGCCCTTGGCGTCATAGATAGGGAACATGGGCACATTGGTGTCGTCAAACTTGTAGTAGGCCAGACGCCTGCTGTCCGGAGACCACCAGAAAGCCTTGTAGCGGGTAGCCCGGCCGAGTATCTCCTCGTAGTACACCCATGAGGACCAGCCGTTCAGGATCAGGTCCGAGCCGTCCGAAGTCAGCGCCGTATGCTCGCCCGTGGCCACGTCCATCACATAGAGGTTGTTGTCCTTGGTGTAGGCGATCTTCGTGGAGTCCGGCGAGAACATAGGGTTGTCCACGGTCTTGGCCAGTTCCTCTATAATCGCGGGCTGCACCTTGGGCTCCGGTCTCTGATAGGGCACGGTCTCTCCGGTCCTGATGTTATACAGGCCGAGTTCCCGCGACTCGGAGACTATCAGATTGTTTTTGTCGTACCAGCCGACGGGGGCAGGTATGGGATTTGTGATTCCAGCCGGCATTCCCTCAGCAAGCTGCTCTACAGTGAGATTTTTCTTCTCCTGTGCACTGACCGCTGCCACAGAAAGGACAGCGGCGACTGTCAATAGTATTTTTTTCATTTTCCGATCTTTTGGTTGAATTATAGATTAATCTTCCAAATTTAGGATTTTTTCAGAAAATGTCCGGATTTTTCCACATAAATTCATGCGGATTTACAGCACATCGTCCGCAATCGAATAGTAATAGAATTTGGGGAATGTCTTGACCACGCTGCCGGTGGCCAGCCGGAAAAGGATGTCCGTACACATCCCCGCGAGTATGTTCGAGGCTACGGACAGCTGGGGTGGCGGAAGGACACCGCCCTCCTCCTCATATTTCCACAGGATGCGGTCCAGGTACAGTTTCGGCTCGGCAATCCTGTCAAAGTGCCTGAGAACAGCAAGTACAACTCTTTGGCTGTTTTCGGAGTCGAGGGCAACCTGCAGCCATTCAAGTGGTGGACTATGAAACCCGGCGTTACGTTCATGCTGCAGTATGCCCAGACCAGCAGGTATACTGTGAGGAACCAGGCTATGTGGAAATTCTCCCTGAGAAACAATTTCACCTTCTCTTCCACCTTTGGAGGCACCCTCTACGCCTACTACGAACCTGAGAGCCGCATGCTCGACGCACTCTGGAAACCGGTCGCCCAAATCAACGGCTCCCTCTACAAGACATTCCTCGACGACCGTCTCGAATTGCGTCTTGACTTTACCATCTGGCGCCACGGGCGAAGGACCATCATCGAGACGCCGGTCTACATGCAGTCTGTCTGGAACAGGACCAAGGAGACCCGCGCCGAACTCACGCTGACATGGAATTTCTACGGAGGTAAGAAAGTCAACGTCCGCCGCAACGCCAACAGCATTCAGGAATACAAGCAGATTACGGACCAAAGGTAATCTGTCGGCACGCTTACATGCAGTCGGGTATAACTAAAACAAAAATGTATCCACGTAGCTGATAAACGGGTACTTTTTATAAATTTGCAGTATGGTTGCATTCTGCTCATATAGGATAACAGTTTCCTTCTCTACAGTATTTCTTCTGTTGTCTGTTGTATCATGCCCAATCAGTTGTGGGAAAGCCGACACCGTACCAGCAGCTGCCGACTCATTGATACAACTTCCGTCGCAGACCACACAAGACACCCTGAATGGCAGCAGCAAGGCAGAATACATCAAAAGAATTGCCCTGGAAAGGGATAGAATGAAAGAAAGTGTCCAACAGATAAAACGAGAAAGGGAAAAGTACAATTCAATTAAAACTGACTATAAATTAAAAAAATATTTCATAGTATCTATCTGTCTCATCACATTCCTCGGCCTTTTGTATGCAATATTCTACTACTTTAAACGCAGAATATTGCAGGATAAAATCCTTACTCCCGTCATACAGCCCGAGAAGAAAAGACTCCAGAATCTACTTTTATCCGATATCGAGATAGACGATGACACCAAGGCTACTATTTCAGAAACCATTTCCTTATTTACCAGTATCCTGTCCGAGAAGGACCTGCCGCATGGATTGTCAGACAGAAATAAAGACAAGATAAAAAAATTGGCTGCCGACAAGACCGGACTTATGACCCTTTTAACAACTTCATATTCGCTGACCCATCCTGTATTTGTGTCCAGACTCAAAAACTATAATTTGACAGACACTGAAATAGGATATTGCTGCCTGTATGCTTCCGGATTGAAAGGTAAGGATATTTCATTTCTCCTGAACAATGGAGGCCACAGCCATTACAATATGGCAAGCACTATACGGGCAAAAATAGGTTTGAAAGAAAATGACACCAATCTTTCAATCCATATAAAAAGCATGCTCACAGACAACGCATGAAACATTTATTCTCAATCATCTTTTTTTGTGAAACTTTTAAAAGCAATTTGCTGATACTTAATGGTTTTTCATATCATATCTGAAACTTTTTCTTTGTATTGAAACTTCTTTTAGTCTTATTTTGTCAGGACTATGGTCCTGCCATATAATAAAAAGGCGTGTTACTCTCTGGACGAAACGTGAGAGCAAAATCTCAAACACAATGAAACATTTTTCTTTTGAGCCCTTGACTTCAGATGAGTCAGGTAAACTAAAAGGAGGTTTTTCTGTCGTTCCCTTACCGAATTCTTCAGAACAAGAAGAACACGACAACGGGAACTGCTACCAGTGGGCGCTAATGGACACCAATGGCAATTGTCATGGCATTTGCCTGACTTGTCACGAAACGTCCACCACGACTGAAGACCCGACGTAGCGTGTAAGAGGCTGACTATTTTTTAGATTTCTTAATCGTCAGCCTCTTTTTTCACTAGTTTTCACTAAGACTTGTTATAAAAACATAAAATATGAAATGGAGTATTTACAACGAATTGATCACGCATAATGGCCATGTATTTTTGTACAACTGCTTTACAGAAAAAGTAATTGCGATGGATCCTGCGCTGAGAGAAGTTTTATCAAGACAAGATCTCAAAATAATTGCAACAATCCACCCTCAATTGCACAAAACCTTAATTCACGAAAATTTTATTATTGAGGACAACTATGATGAATGCAATGCCTGTTATGAGAAACTAAAAAAACAACTAGCTTCTACAAATTGCATCAAGTTGACAATAAATCCAACCATGGACTGTAATCTTAGATGCTGGTATTGCTATGAAAAACATGAGAACGGCAGTAAGATGGATGACCACACAATCGAAAAGATCAATCGGTACATAAGCAAAACCATGATACTTCCGACTCTCAAAAAATTCCATATATCTTTTTTTGGAGGTGAACCTCTGCTGCAATACGATAAAGTAATAAAAACTATATCTGGAAATTTCGATACTCTTTGTCAAAATCTCGAAATTAAGGGATTAATATCCATAACAACTAATGGAATTCTGTTAACTAACGACATAATATGCGATTTAAAGCATTTTTCAACGTCTAAAAGCATACAAGTTCAATTTGACGGAGGCAGAGAATTCTATAACAAGATTAAAAAGATTTCTGGCATAAATAGTTGCTACGACATAGTAATAAAAAATGTAATTTCCGCAATAGAAAATAACTTTCTTGTAAACATTAGATGCAACTATACTGCTGAAAATTTACACTCGTTTAAATACCTTATAGAAGATCTCCAGAATTACAAAGGATATCAGAATCTAAGGGTTTCCTTCCATAAAGTTTGGCAGGCAGAAACCAATGGTAAACAAACAGAAGAGTTATTGTACCTGAAAGACATGCTGTCAGATTTCCGAATAAATTCTAATCTTGCTCATTGGTCTAATACCAATCGCTGCTATGCTGACTACGACAATAATTATGTAATCAATTACAATGGAGATATTTTTAAATGTACTGCAAGAAATTTCAATCACGAGAATCGTCTTGGGTATATATCAAATAACGGAGATTTGACATTTAACGAAAAAATGCAAATCAGAGAAAATGGAAAAATCACAAATCAATGCCGTGAATGCAGGCTGCTTCCCATATGTAAAATATGTTCTCAACATCGATTTGAATCCGGCAAATGTCCAGGTAATGATGCAGAAAAAGAAAATGCATCATACAATATAAAACAGCATTTTATACAACTTTTCAAAAGCGCATATGAGTAAATTGACAAACATAGCCCTACTGCTTGCAATGTCTGCGGAAGTTTTTGCTGCAAACATTTACATAAAAGGCATTGTACAGGATAATAACGGCGCAGGCCTGCCGAATGCCACAATAACTGTCAAACATACTGCCGACTCCACAATCGCCTTTGTCACTTATTCTGATAAAGACGGCTTGTTCTCGGTAAATCTGCAAGACAGCACTGAATATGTCATTGATATCTCCTACATAGGATATGATACCTATACATCCACAAACCTTCCAGGAGATCTTGGAATAATTACTCTCAAGCCTGACATTCTGTCCATCCAGGAAGCCACCATCATCGCCCGCCGCACCCGCCATCAGGCCGACGGCTACACGGTGAACCTGCGCTCCTCCGACATCGTCAGAGGCAAGAGCACTTCTGATGCCCTTGTATTCCTGCCGGGTGTCAGCCGCCAGGGCTCCGTCTACAGAATCAGCGGCATAGATGTCAGCGAGATCTATGTGGACGGAATGAAACTCACAAGTTTCGACGAGCTGGACAACATTCCGGCGGACAGGATTGACAAGGTTCGGGTCAATTATCTCGCAGGGCTCAGCCAGAACGCCTCCGTCAGCGGCGGCACCATCGAAATCACCCTGAAACATATTCCGGAAGGCGGCTACTCCGGCAGCGTCTCCGCCATGGGAGGCTATGCCAATTACGGAGGTCTGGGCAATGCAGGAATGCTCTTCCAGGCCCGCTACGGCGCGACCAGCATCTACAACAGCCTCACCGTCAACGGCGGAGCAATGAAGGAGCGCGGCCTGCAGAGCACCCTGACCTCCGGCGGCGGGCTGCTTTCCGAAAAAGACGAACTAACCTCTTCTCCGTTCTGGGGCATTCAGGACCGTCTCAGCATCAATCAGGAAATCAACAGAAGGAACAATATCGGGTTCAGTTACTATGCAGGATGGAGCCGTTCCTCCACGGAGACCGCAACATGCGCAGGCTCCGTCTCCACTTCCATGCTCAACAACAGCGGACGACTGACCCAGGAGGCCACTCTCAAGTACTCCTCGGTATTCAATGACCGCGGCACATCCATGACCGTCACCGCCGATTGGCTCAACCGCAGCCTGTCCACCGAATACCTCTATATATCGGGACAGGAACCGTCCCGGCAGCAGGAGCAGTCCGCGCAGGAGAGCCGGAACAACATGCTGAAACTGGCAGCCGATTTTTCCGACCCCCTGTCAGAAAAATTGGAACTGGAATACGGAGCCTCGGCCCAGTACATCACCTCCACGTATGCTCCCGAAACCGCGTCAGAAGGATTCCTGAGCAGCAGCCTCCCCACCCGGACCAGGGCCTTTACCCCGCTCGCCCATGCCTCCATCTCCGGAAAATTGTGGAGAATCCAGTACAGCGCCGGCCTGAACCTCCAGATGAACTGGATAGAATACTCCCCTCTCGACGGCAGCACTTCCATAAACATCCAGTGGGGCATCAACCCCTCCGTCCAGTTCCGTATGCCTCTGGACAGCCGCGGACGTTTCTCCATGAGACTGAACTACAGGCATCAGCTCGACAACATCCCGTATGACGCCATCTCCACCACCGTCCGCTGGACCGACCCCTGGCATTATTCCGTCGGCAATCCGGACCTGGTCGCCCCTACCCGCGACCGCATCATGCTAGGCCTCTCCCTTTTCGGAGATATCCTGACGCTGCAGGGCTCCTACACTCATTCCCGCAACTCCATTTACTGGGATAACCACGCCGACCCCGGCTCTCCCGACATTTTTTACGAGACCCCTGTCAATCTCCCCCGCCGCAACTCCTACGGCCTCAACGCCGAACTCAACCTCAACCCTCTCAAGCCGTGGCGGATGAAACTCTCCGCCGAATACACCTTCAACGTGGAAAACAGCACCATCGGCGGGATTACCTACAGGGGCACGAACCTACACCAGTTCTACATGCTACTCAACCAGCTCAGCTTCAAGGGCTGGGGAACGGCCATCAACGCAGTCTACGAACCTTCGTTCCGTACATTCGGGTACACCTACCACTCAGTGTACACGGTCAATCTCCAACTGTACAAGACATTCCTGGACGGTCGGCTCAGGGTGGCCCTGTCCGGTAACGTCGCGGGAAAACGCCGCCGGATAGACCGTACGGTCGGCGACCGGATCATCACCCACGCCTACACGACACCCGCGCAGACCGCCACGCTGTCCGTCTTCTGGTCCTTCTCAGGAGGCCGGAAAGTCAGTGTTCGCAGGGTCAGCGGCAGTCAGAGCTATGAGGAGATTATAAATGATAAATAACATTTAAACTATTATCATGCCGCGCTTCCCCCTCATCCTCCAGCACGATTCCATGCAGTGCGGCGTGGCCTGCCTGGCCATGGTATGCAGCCACTACGGCAGGGAGTACTCACTTGAGACCCTGTCGAAGTACTGCTCTCCGACCGCCGAGGGGGTCTCCCTGCTGGCCATAAGCGATGCGGCGGTAAAGCTGGGACTCCACGCGACGGCCGGACGTACCGTGGCCGGAAGCCTGGATTCCACTGTCCTGCCGTGCATCCTGCACTGGAGACAGAACCATTTCGTGGTGCTGTACAAGGTAGGGGGACACGGCAGAAAGCGGAGGTATTTCGTCGCGGATCCCGCGAAAGGACACGCCGTCTACGGCGGGAAGGACTTCATGGATGCCTGGGCCAGTACCGGTGTCGGAGGGCAGGACGGAGGAGTGGCTCTCTTTTTGAAACCCACACCGGAGTTTTACAGCCGGCCGCAGGAGGACTGTCAGCAGAAACGCTCGTTCCGATTTCTCCTGGGATATATCCGGCAGTACAGAAGGTATTTCGGGCAGATAGCGCTCGGACTGCTTCTCGGGTGTGTACTCCAGCTGATAATGCCGTTCCTTACCCAGGCCATCGTGGATGTCGGCATAAGGGGGCAGGATCTGAGACTGATATGGCTCATCCTCACAGGTGAGCTGATGATTGTGCTCGGACGCACGGCCACGGACCTCATACGGAGATGGCTGCTACTGCACATCAGCATGAGGATCAATATCTCGCTCGTCAGTGATTTCTTCATCAAGCTGCTGAGGCTTCCCATGGGATTTTTCGACACCAAGCTCACCGGAGACCTCATGCAGCGCATCGCGGACCACTCCCGGGTACAGAACTTCCTCACCAACCAGACTCTCAGCGTGATGTTCACCACCCTCAGTTTCCTGGTCTTCGGAGCCGTCCTCCTCGTCTATGACTGGAAGATCTTCGCCATCTTCCTTGCCGGAAGCA
>ULLI01015365.1_pt1 | contig 17748 bp, 17 predicted proteins | sample 1951351 | NCBI WGS metagenome assembly ULLI01 (sample SAMEA4835520, study PRJEB28245) | human gut metagenome | biome: gut microbiome; material: fecal sample | place: Denmark | collected 2008 | reverse complement strand
TGTTCGCCTTCTCCAGACTGGAGATACCGGCTGAGAGCATCACTGGTTTGCTGTAGGACATTACGACTGGGGCACCCTGGCACTGCAAATAAATTTGCTCTGCTCCCGGCTTCTGCGTATCTTCGCAGAGAAAAGAGCTGGCTATGGCAGACAAGGAAAATATTATCATTAAGGACACCCTTGACGGACTGGGAACGGATGCCTACAGCGACTATCTGGCCCACGCCCTTTGTCTGTCCGGCTCATGCAGACTGAAATACAACGGCGAGGAACGCGAGCTGCAGGCGGGTGACCTGATGATTGTCCGCAAAGGCAAGTTAGTGGAGCGCATCCGTCCGGCTGACGATTTCCGGGTGAAGGTGATATACGTCACCTCCGAATTCATCGTGCTCTCCACACCGCTCAGCAACTACGGCATGAAAGGCCAGCTGGCCCTGTTCCTCAATCCCATCATGAAACTGGACGCCGGACAGCAGGAACTGTGCCGCCGGGACTTCGAGATGGTGGAAGCGCGGCTGGCGCAGACCGGTCACCATTTCCGCAAGGACCTGCTGATAGCCTCCATACAGATGCTGATAATTGATTTCTTCGACTTCCATTCCCATCTGTATGGAGTAGACAACATCCCGCTGCAAAGCGCCGCCATCATGAGCCGCTTCCTCAACATGCTGGAGAACGGGACATACCGCAGACACCGCGAAGTGAACTGGTACGCCGACAAGCTGTGCGTGACTCCCAAATACCTGTCCGAAGTCTCCCGCAAGATAAGCGGTTACGCCGCCAACTACTGGATACACCGCTACACCGTCCTCGACATCTCCCGCCTACTCCGCGACAAGTCCCTGACTTTCGTCAGCATTTCCGACATGTTCGACTTCTCGTCACCCGCCTATTTCAGCCGTTACGTGCAGCAGCATTTAGGGGTAAGCCCGACTGAGTACCGGGGCTGAGTCTCTTTTATAACCGCCTATTATATAAGGAACTGACAAGCATCAAACAGGATACATATGGAACAACAGTTTTGTCAAAGTTGCGGCATGCCCCTGAACGATGAGAACAGAGGGCACAATGCCGATGGAAGCCGCAGCGAGGATTATTGCATGTACTGTTACAAGAACGGTGCGTTTACCCAGGATTTCACGATGGGGCAAATGATTGAGTTCTGCCTGCAATTCTTAGATCAATGGAATGCACAGGCCGGATGCAATCTGACTCCTATACAGGCCAAGGAACAGATGTTCCGGTACTTTCCGCGTCTGAAACGGTGGAAAGAAAAAGATGAACGGACACTGGCGGAAAAAGCCACCCATTTGCTTGCCCAATGCGAAAACGTGACGGTCGCTTCCATTGATGCCAGCGGTTATCCCCGGCCTGTGCAGATGTCCAGGATTGGAGCCAAGGGTTTTCATGAGGTGTGGATGGCGACAAGTGCCGACTCTGTAAAGGTCAATGATTTCAAGGCGAACAACAAGGCAGGACTTTGCTATGACCATTACGGAGACGGAGTTGCCCTACGCGGAACGGTAGAGGTTGTCACGGACGATGCCATCCGCAAGGAAATGTGGCAGGACTGGTTCGTTCATCATTTCCCCGGCGGACCGGGTGACCCGAATTATGTGCTTCTTCACTTCGTCGGCAAGGAAGCCACCTTCTGGATTAACGGCGAATTTTCTCACTCCGACATCTGAATTTATGGAACCTATCGTACCCGATACTCAAAACATCGCCGCTTGCGGTCTTTATTGCGGAGCTTGCCGCAAGTTCCTGATTGGGAAATGCCCCGGATGCAAACGCAATGAAAAGGCGACCTGGTGTAAAATGAACATGGCGAACAGGCTTTTGCTGAAGAAATTACCCAACGTAAATGTCAGACCATTAAAAGGAAATAAATATGAAGAACGAGGTATTATATCTGTTGTTAAACAATTATGCCGATCATGAGCCTGCGTTTTTGGCATCGGCTATAGCATGTGACGAATATAGTATAAAAGAGAATCCCAAATACATCAACAAAGTCGTAGCACCCACGTTAGATGCTGTGCGTTCATGCAGTGGTTTCCGTACTTTGCCCGATTATTCTTTTGATACGATGCCCGATGACTATGCCGCATTGGTGCTAATTGGAGGTTTTGGTTGGCTTGACGAACAAGAAGCGGATAAAGTTGTACCTATCGTTCGCCATGCCATAGAGAAAGGAATTATAGTAGGAGCTATCTGCAATGCGGCTTCTTTTCTCGCCAAACACGGTTTCTTGAATGCAGTCAAACATACAGGAAACGGTTTGGAACAATTGCGGTTATGGGGCAGAGACAACTATGCCAACGCAAAAGGTTATGTGAACGAGCAGGCCGTATCTGACAATCGTATCGTAACGGCAAACGGCACCGGTTACTTGGAATTTGCCAAAGAATTGTTGTTATTGCTGGAGAACGATATTCCGGAGCAAGTTGAAATGTTCTATCGTTTTAATAAACTGGGGTTTGTGGTAATGATGCGTGAGATGCAGCAAAAATAATAGTTATGGATTGTAAATCTGAATTATATGGAACTATCAGATTGGTTCAAAGGATTTGAGAAAGGAATAGCCCGATTTCGTCCGCCTCAAGCGTATAGCGTCCCTTCTTCACCAGTTGCGGAATGCTGAGCAGCTCGGTGCTCTCATCCGCCAGCTCTCTGGCGACATACAGGCAGTTGCCTGTCCCGGTGAAATAGAGGATGATGCGCCTGGCTTTCGGAGCGTCGCACGAAGTGAGCTGCACCAGGCCTAAGGTGACGGCCGCACCGCCGAGCGCAGCCATTCCCATCCGTTTCAATGCCGTCCTGCGGCTGATTCTGTTGTCAGTTTTCATACTGTTTCTTAATTATTGCAAAATTAGAAGATGCCTGCCGGAGCAGTCTTACAGATAATTCGGGAGGATTTGCAGTTTTTGCGGATTATGCCCGTGCTGCCCTGCCCTTCCTCCACAATTGCCACGAATTCACGACATTCTGCCATACGATGTAGCAGCTCGGCGCCACGGAAATGACCGGAGTAAGGTACGTGTACGATACCCAGATGGCCAGTATCGTGTTCTTCTGCCCGAAGCCCTGCCCGCAGCTGATATAGTCGTTGCAGCGTCTGCCCACGAATTTTCCGATACCGAACTGCCAGGCGCACGCCACCAATGCCGAGAGGGCAAGCATCCACATCACGTGCGGGTCAAAGTGGCTGTTCACCACAGAGCGGAGGGTAAGTCCGATAGCTATTATCAAAGAAATGCCCCAGAGGTAAAATGCAAGGTTTCCGCACAGCCGCAGCATCATCACCTCCAACATCGAAGTCCTGCTCAACCACTGCCTCCGCTTCTATGACCGCCAGTTCGCTACCCGCGAAGCCATCAACCGCGATGTCCTCACGCGCTTCGAAGAGCTGATGACCGGCTACTTCGACTCAGACAAGCCGGAAGTGCTCGGACTGCCTACAGTGGCGTGGTGCGCAGACCAGCTCCACTTCTCCGCCAACTATTTCGGAGACCTCATCAAGAAAGAGACAGGCAAATCCGCCATCGAATACATCCACCTCTCCGTCATCAACCGCGTCAAGGACCTGCTGGCCGGCTCGGACAAGACCGTAAGCGAGATCGCCTACGAAGTCGGATTCCAGTACCCGCACCATCTCAGCCGGATGTTCAAGAAAGTGACAGGATACACGCCGAAAGAATACCGCGGGATGAACGCCTGAGCCCGCATTTCTTGCCGATATCGGCAAAATAATGATTACTTTTGCAAGAAAACAAAAGGATTCATGCCGATAGAAATGGATTTCATATCAACGAAAGAGTATGCCGCCAATCACGGCATAGCAGAACGTACGGTCCGGAACTACTGCCGTCAGGGCAAACTGCACGGAGCACAGCTCGTCGGAAAGACATGGAACGTCCCGGCCGATGCCCCTCTGCCGCAAAGGAAGAATGCACGGAAGAAAATATCGCCTCTCCTGAAAGCCCTGCGCGAGCAGAAAGACGGCAGAACAAAAGGCGGCATATATCATAAAACCCAAATCGACCTGACCTTCAACTCAAACCACATGGAAGGCAGCCGCCTGACCAAGGAACAGACCAGATTCATATTCGAGACAAATACTGTCGGCATAACCGATGAGGCCGTCCGCGTAGACGACATAATCGAGACCACCAATCACTTCCGCTGCATAGACTTCATCATCGACCGTGCTGAGGAACCGTTGACTGAAAGCATGATAAAACAACTGCACGGGCTATTGAAATCAGGCACATCCGATGCTTCAAAATCATGGTTCGCAGTGGGAGAATATAAAAAACATCCCAATGAAGTTGGCGGTAAGGAGACCGTTGAGCCGAAAAAGGTCGGAACCTCAATACGCAGTCTTCTAAAAGAATACAAGTCCAAACCCGTAATACATTTTGAGGACATACTAGATTTCCACCAACGATTCGAGTCCATACATCCGTTTCAGGATGGAAACGGACGTGTAGGGCGACTGATCATGTTCAAGGAATGCCTGCACCACAACATCGTCCCCTTCATAATCACTGAAGAGCTTAAATTATTCTACTACAGAGGGCTGAGCGAATGGCCACACACACCCGACTATCTGACAGACACCTGCCTCTGCGCACAGGACCAATACAAGGCAGCATTGGATTATTTCAAAATCAAATATTGACCGGCCGGACTGGCCACAATCCTGAACAGCAAGGTCGCGAAAAATGAACAGCAAGGCAGCGAAAATTGCAAGCCGTTTCCGGACGCACTGATAGCCAGATACTTGCAAAAAGCCTTGCATTTTTCAAGCCTTCGTAAGACCGCGAAAATTGCGCAGCATTTTGTACACACCTCATAATCAGGCGTCTACAAAACGCCCTGCATTTCTCAGATCGTATCAACATTGAATGCCTGCGAACTCTAAGGGCACATCGATGGACAGGTATTCAAAAGTTCGGTTTCAGGAGCCAACAGCATAGATGACGCAATGAAAATCCGGCAACGAGAAAAGACTAGCCGCCCTCGGCTCTAGAGGGAGGGGCCCGCCGCGAAGCGGGGGGAGGGCCTGGTCTTTTCGACTGCTGGATTTTCATGCGTCTACAAGCCGTGGGGGAAAGTGAACCAAAATCACGGAGAAACGGTGCACTCCTGGATGGGTGACTGCAAATGCGTCGAGAGATGTCTGTGGGGATGATGCCACGACATGTTTATGGCGCTCTTTCCCTAGGGAATCACATGGTTATTCTGCCTGCAGCGGAAGGAACGGCAGCAGCAGCTCCGCGATCTGGACGGCATTGGTGGCGGCTCCCTTGCGGAGGTTGTCGGCGACGCACCAGAGGTTGAGGCCGTGGGGGACGGTGGGGTCGCGGCGGATGCGGCCGACGAAGACCTCGTCCCTGCCCTGGGCATACAAGGGCATGGGATAGACAGCGGCAGACGGGTCATCCTGCAGGACACAGCCCGGCGTAGAGGCAATGACGGCACGGACCTCCCCAAGGTCGAAATCCCTGGACAATTCCACGTTGACCGATTCCGAATGGCCTCCGGTCACAGGTACCCGCACCGTCGTGGGCGACACGGCAATGCCCTCGTCCCCCAATATCTTGTGCGTCTCATTCACCATCTTCATCTCCTCCTTCGTGTAGCCGCTGTCGAGGAAGCTGTCGATATGCGGCAGGATGTTCAGGTCAATGGGATGGGGATAGGCCGCCGGATATTCCCCCCACCTGCCTCCGGCCCTCTCCGCCTGCATCTGGGCCAAGGCCTTGTAGCCTGACCCGGAAACGGACTGGTAGGTGGAGACCACGATGCGGCGTATGCCCCAGCGGCGGTGCAGCGGGGCGAGAGGCATGAGCATCTGGATCGTGGAGCAGTTGGGATTGGCGATGATCATATCCCCGGGGCCCAGCACACTGCCGTTGATCTCGGGTACCACCAACGGCACGCCTGGCTCCATCCTCCAGCAGGAGGAATTGTCCACCACCCGGCAGCCGACGGCAGCGAAACGGGGAGCCAGCTCCCGGGAGACGGAGGCCCCGGCCGAAAACAGGGCAATGTCGGGACGCGCTGCCAGAACTGTCTCAGCTTCCACCACCTGCACATCCGAGCCGGCAAAACGCACTGACCTTCCCACCGACTTCTCCGAAGCCACCGGCAGCAGCTCCGTCACAGGAAAATGCCTCTCCTCCAAGACTTTCAGCATCACCGAGCCAACCAGCCCAGTAGCTCCTACAACCGCCACTCTCATAGTCCGGCCCTCCCCTGCAAAGAATTCAAGGCATTCTCCAGATCGTAAATCAGGTCATCCACATTCTCAATGCCCACCGACAGGCGCAGCATGTTGGGATAGACCCCGGCGGCCACCTGCTCGGACGGGCTGAGCTGCGAATGGGTCGTGGAAGCCGGATGCACTATCAGCGACTTGGCATCCCCTACGCTGCCCACGTGCAGGATCAGTTCCAGCCGGTCCACCAAGGCCGCAGCGGCATCAAATCCGCCTTTCACCCTGAAAGTGAGCACTCCGCCGAAGCCGTGCCTGAGGTATTTACAGCCAAGAGCATGATAGGGATTGTCCTCCAGACCGGGATAGTTGACACTCTCCACCGCCGGATGCGAGGTCAGGAACCGGGCCACCTCGAGGGTATTGTCACAGCACCGCTCCGCCCTGAGCGAGAGGGTCTCCAGCCCCTGCAGCATCAGGAAGGAGTTGAACGGCGAGGGAGCCGGCCCTAGATTGCGCAGCCCGTCCACCCTCACACGTCCGGCAAAGGCCGCCTTCCCGAACACATCGGTGTAGACCACCCCGTGATAGCTCTCCGAAGGGGCCGCGAGCAAAGGATATTTCTCAGGATCCCAGTCAAAATTGCCTCCGTCCACTACCACTCCGCCGAGGGCCGTACCGTGTCCGCAGATCCATTTGGTAGCCGAATGAATCACCACATTGCAGCCCCAGTCCACCGGACGCAGCAGCCAGCCGGCCATGCCGAAAGTATTGTCCACCAGCACGCAGATACCGCGGCGTCGGGCCATCTCCACGATCGGCTCGAAATCCGGGATGCTGAAAGCCGGATTGGCCAGGTTCTCTATGAAAATACCCTTGGTCCTGCCGTCCACCAGCGCCTCCAGGTCCTCCGGAGAGTCACTGGCCGCAAAACGCATCTCTATTCCCATGTCCCTGAGGGTGATGGCAAACATGGTGAAGGTGCCGCCGTAGAGGAAGGGAGAGGTCACCACATTGTCCCCCGGACCGGCGATATTGAGGATGCTCAGCAGCACCGCGGACTGGCCCGAAGCCGTGGCCGTGGCCGCCACACCGTTCTCGAGGGCCGCCATACGCTTCTCGAACACCTCGTTGGTGGTATTGGTGATACGGGTGTAGATATTGCCCGGTTTCTTGAGTTCGAAAAGCTCTTTGCCGTACTGCATGTCGTCGAAGACATACGCCGTACTCTGGTAGATGGGCACCGCCGTGCCTTTGGAGACAGGGTCGATCTCCTGTCCTGCCCTGACCTGCAGGGTCTCGAATCTGTAATTTCTTTCCATAAAATATGTTTACTTTAAAATATCGTTCAATACTCCGGAGGCCGTCTGGTACGCTCCGGCTCCCGCACCCCGTATGACCAAGGGCGAGGGATAGAAATCCGTGGTCAGAATCACGGCGTTGTCGGTCCCTTCGAGGGAATAAAGCGGATGCTCGGGGGACAATGCCTCCAAAGCAATGCGGGCTTTCCAACGGCAAGGGGAGGCTCCGCAGCATTCATCCCCAGAGAGCGGAACCCTCTCTAGGGAGGCCACGAAGCGGAGGCGCAGTCCCCGGGAGGCCGCCTGATGGTATTGCTCCGCAAAGGATTTTTCATTGTCCTCCAATGCCTTGTAGAAATCCTCCACGCTCCCCCGGAAGTACTCCTGCGGCAGCAGCGGCTCCGCCTCCACGTCCCCCTCCTCCAGTGCGGCTCCGGCTTCCCTGCCTAAAATCAGCAGCTTGCGCAGAACGTCCCGTCCGCTGAGGTCTATCCTCGGATCCGGTTCGGCATAGCCTTTCTCCACGGCCTGACGCACCACCTCGGCAAATGTCACCGACTTTCCGCCATCGTAGGTGCTGAATATGTAGTTGAGCGTCCCGGACAGCACGGCCTCTACCCGGTGGATACGGTCTCCGCTGCAGACACAGCGGGCCACGGACTCCAGCACTGGCAGGGCCGCTCCGACCGTCGTCTCATACCTCAGCCCCGCACCGCTCTCCAAGGCAGCCTTTCTCAACGCCCGGTACTGGGCCAACGGGGCGGAGAAGGCGATCTTGTTGCAGGCCACGACCGTATACCCGTGACGGAAGAGGGAGGCGTACCGGCAGGCTATGTCCGCACTCGCGGTACAGTCGACGAATACGGAATTCTCCAAAGAGGTGTGGGCAAGAGCCTCCGTCCAGGCATCGTCAGCAGCGCTGAGGCCCTGGGCAAGCAGCTCCCCTGCCCTCTCCGGGGCAATTCCCTCCGGATCCAGCACGTAGCGGCGGCTGTTGGCTATCCCCGCTATGCGCAGCCGCTTCCCGGTCCGGGCCGCCACCGCATCCCCATTGTGCCGGATGATGTCCACAAGGGCCTTGCCCACAGTGCCGTACCCGGTGATGAACAGATTGATGTCCTTCAGCGGCGACCTGTCGAAAAACTCATTGTGGATGTAGCGTATGGCCCGGTCCGCCTCGGAGGAGCGCACCACCACTGAGATATTGCGCTCGGACGAGCCCTGGGCCGTGGCCCTGATAGGTATCCCGTGACGGCCGAGGGCATCGAGCATCCGGCCCGTCGTACCGCATTGGCTGAGAATGTCGTCCCCCACAAGGCATACTATCGAATAGCCCTGCTCGACTTTCAGGGGATTGAGCTTGCCTAACGATATCTCGTAGGCAAAACAGCTGTCCGCCGCCTCCCTGGCCTTCTCCGCGTCCTTCTCCGGGATGGCCACGCACATGGTGTGGACCGAAGAGGCCTGGGTGATGAGTATGATGTTGATACCGCTGCGGCTGAGGGCCTCGAAGAGGCGGGCCGAGAAGCCGGGTACACCTACCATGCCGCTGCCTTCCAGGGATATGAGGGCAATATTGTCCGAATTGGAAATACCCACCAGCCTCTCCTTGCTCCGGGGCGGGTTCTTCTCGATAAGGGTTCCCGGCGCGTCCGGGTCAAAAGTGTCCTTGACGTAGATGGGAATGCCTTCGGAGACCACGGGCTGGATGGTGGGAGGATAGATGACCTTGGCGCCGAAATGAGACAGTTCCAATGCGGCACGGTAGGAGATGTTGCTGATGGTACGGGCCGTAGGGACGGTCTTGGGATTGGCCGTCATCATTCCGGGCACGTCTGTCCAGATTTCCAGACGCCGTACCCCGCAGCCCACGGCCAGCAGGGAAGCCGAATAGTCGGAGCCGCCCCGCCCGAGAGTCGTGGTACGTCCCTGACTGTCAGAGGCGATGAAGCCGGGCAGGACAAACAGCGAAGTAACCGGATTGCGATCCAGCATTGCAGCCATATTGGCGTAGCTGACAGCCGTATCCACCACATTCACCCCGTCCTTGCGCACTGTCCGGATTATCTCGCGGGAATCCACCCATTTGACCGGAATGCCCTCCGAGGCCAGGCGGACGGCCATTATCCTGGTTGACAGGAGTTCTCCACAGCCCTGTATCGCATCCAGGCTGGCCTCGCTCAGCTCGCCCAACAGGCAGACTCCTCTGGCGATGCCTCTGAGCGACTCGAACACCGCATCGCACGCCTCTAGGGTACCGCGCTGCTTGTCCGCCTGGATCAGGCTGTGAATGATCCGGTAATGCTTCTCCTGATACTCGTCTATGATACTCTTGTAAGCCTCGTCCCGCGCCGCAGCCAGACGGCCGGTCCGGATGAGGGCGTCGGTAAAGCCGCTGATGGCAGAACAGACCAGAATGGTCCTGTCCCGGTCCACAGCCTTGGTCACGATATCCGCGACCCTTGACATATTCTCTGCGTTTGCGACAGATGTGCCGCCGAATTTCAATACCTGCATATACTTGATTTTATTGATTTTACTTAAAATTGTCCCAGAGCCTCTAACTCCGGCCTGAGAATCTCCGATATCTGGCCGTATTCGAGCAGGAAGCCGTCGTGGCCGAATGCGGAGGTTATCTCGTGGTATTCCGCCCCGGGGATGTGGTCGGCCATATACCGCTGTTCCTCTGTCGGGAAAAGGGCGTCGCTGTCTATGCCTACGATGATGCAGCGGGTCCTGATGCCCCGGAGAGCCGCCTCCACACCTCCTCGTCCCCGGCCCACATTGTGACTGTCCACGGAATGAGTCAGATACCAATAGGAATAGGCGTCGAAACGGTCGGAAAGCTTGCGGCCCTGATAGCGCTCGTAGGAGGCGGCGCGGGTGGCGAAAAGGGTATCGGGATCCTCCTCATTCTGAGTGGTGTTGTAGCCCCGATAGCTGCGGTAGGAGATCAGGGCAATAGCTCTTGCCGCCCTCAGTCCGGCCTCTCCGCCGCTGAGGCTCCGGCACTCACGGAAGGTAGGGTCGGCCTCGATCGCCATCCTCTGGGCCTCGTTGGACGCAGTGAGCCAGGGGGTAACTCTGGGACCGCAGGCCATAATCGCGGCACGGCCTATCACCTCCGGCTCCATCACCGCCCACTCCAGGGCCTGAAAACCGCCGATGGAGCTGCCTATCAGCAGGTCTATCCTACCGATGCCTAAATGCCGGCGCAGGAAAATCTCGGTGCGGACAATATCCCGGACCGTCACTTTCGGGAAATCCAGAAAAGCCCCGTCCGCCGGTCCGGAAGAGCCGTAGGCCGAGCAGAGCATATTGGCACAGACCACCGTGTACTTTTCAGTGTCTATGGGCCGGCCCGGTCCGACCATCTCCGGCCACCATTCCTCCGGATCCGAATTGGCCGTCAGCGCATGGCAGATCCATATCACCTTCCCATTTGTGTGGTTTACTGAATCATGGTCCTGGCTACTGCATGCCGGCAGTCCCTCCGGACAGGAGATGTGGTACACTATTTTCAGATTGCTGATTGTGCCTCCGGCCTCGCACCGGAACGGTCCATTGTGGACATATTCTTTTCTTGTCATCGCGTGATGCTCCATTGATGCCCGTAACGATAAATCCAAACCAGTCCCGGGGCAGAATCCGGACCTGTGGAATACTTGATATGTGTTTTTGGATTTAATGCGCCGGAGCCGGCATCCCGCCTGACTTACCGGCAATAGAGAAAGCCATGCATCGTAGAGCGATGCATTCGCATGGACATCATGGATATGTTGGAGTGCTTTCTCATTGCGGAGACAAAGATAGAACTTATTTTTCCAGGAGCAAATATTTTATTCGTGAATCCACGACTGTCTATCCGGATTTTTATGTTACTTTGCAGTAAATTCAGAATTTACAGACGCAAGATGGAGACGGACATTAAAAGCCCCTATACGGCGGCCATGACCGGGTGGGGGTTTATGCGGCATATCTAATCCAGAATTGATTATTATGACAACAGAAGATATATTACAACTCAGAGACCGTGGCGAAATGAGCAAGGTGCAGTTCAAGGAACGCATCTTGGACAAATACGACACTGGCTGCGAACTGGTTGCCATGAGTAACTTTCGCGGAGGTCAGATTGTGATTGGCATCAATGACAAGAGCGGGGAATTTAACCCGTTGTCGTATGCCGAAGTGCAGGAGACAACCAACATGCTCGGCAATATAGCTTCGGAAAACGTTGTTCCAAGCATTTTGCTTGATATAGATACTGCAAGTGTAGGTGGCGGCAGCGTGGTTGTGGCCACGATCAAAGAGGGAAACAACAAGCCTTATCACGACAACAAGGGCATCGTATGGATAAAAAACGGTGCGGACAAGCGCAAGGTTTTCGATAATGCTGAATTGGCCGAGATGATGTCTGAATGCGGCAGCTTTGCCCCGGATGAAGCGGTGGTAAGGGATGCTACTTTGGACGATTTGGATGAGGATACGCTCAAGATATTCCTGCAGAACCGCTTTTCACTCGTATTGGAAAAGAAAGGGATTGTGGATGACGTACTCCGTAAAACTTCTCCTGACGACATTGCTGATGCAATTGCCAAAGGTCACAACTTGAACAAATTGATGCGTAATCTGCGATTCATCCGTCCGGACGGAAGTCTGACGGTTGCCGCCATCCTGTTGTTTGGCAAATATCCCCAGCGTTGGTTGCCTGTTATGACAACCAAATGTATCAGCTTTGTGGGAAATAATATTGGTGGCAAGCAGTTCCGGGACAAAGTGAATGATGCAGACATGGAGGGTAATCTGTTGCATCAGTTTGAAACCATCATGTCGTTCTTTACCCGTAATCTAAAAAGCATACAGGTGGATGAAGAGTTCAATTCGATGGGACGACTTGAAATCCCATACAGCAGCCTGGTCGAGTTTGTTGTCAATGCACTTGTCCACCGTTCACTCAACTGGAATGCTCCCATCCGTATCTTTATTTTTGATAACCGTGTTGAAATACATAGTCCGGGTATCCTGCCGAATGGCTTGCAGATAGAGGACGTTACCAACGGTACATCTATGCCCCGCAACAATTTCCTTTTCAGCAATGCCATCTACCTCCTTCCTTATACAGGAGCAGGTACAGGCATTCAGCGTGCTTTGGAAAACGGATTGCAGGTAAACTTCAAGAATAACGAAAGGACACATGAGTTTCTGATTACGATAGCCAGAAAGGGGAACTTAGACACTGTCCTGGCAAACCCTGACACTGACTTAGACACTGACTTAGACACTGACTTAGACACTAGTCCTCAACGAAGGAAATTAACCAATAAAGAAAAAGATATAATTCAATTTTGCAGCGTTCCAAGAAGTGCTAAAGAAATTTTAAACCGTGTAGGAGTTTCTTCGCACACTAAAAACAGAGAAAAATATGTAACATCATTGGTTGAAGCCGGATATTTGGAAATGACAAATCCTGATAACCCTAACGCCAGTAATCAAAAGTACCGAAAGAAATAACAAGCCTTGCAAGAAAACATTACATGTAGAAATAGAATAATGGCGATAACAACAGACAAAATATGAGCATACAAGACAACATAATAAAGTCTCATTTGGGAGTCATACAGCAAAGCAAACGTAAATACAATACAGCCAATCAGCACAATTTAACGACATCAGCATGAATATCAGCAGCATAAAGTCCAACAGCCTGTCCGGCTTCCTGCGCTACGGCATCAGTCCGGACGTGACGGCATTCTCCCCGCTCAGGGACGCCGTGCTTCCGATGCATGTGGTGCAGGCACATCAGGTGCACGGGGACCGGGTGGCCGTGGTGGAGTCGGCGGATCTCACGCGGGAAGACCTCGAAGGTTTCGACGCGCTGATAACCGACGTGCCGGGAGTGGCCATCGGCGCCAGGACTGCCGACTGCATCCCGGTTCTGATGTACGATCCTGTCCGTCGGGCAGTAGCCGCAGTACATTCCGGGTGGAAGGGAACGGTACTGAAAATCGCGGCGAAGACCCTGTCCGCGATGTCCAGCGAGTTCGGAACCCGCCCTGCCGACATCTTAGCGGTTATCGGTCCCGGCATAGGCCCCGACAGCTTCCAGGTCGGTCCCGAAGTCGCCCGGGCCTTCCTCGACGCAGGTTTTCCGGAAGCCGGACTTTCCGGAACATACTCCTCCGACAGACCAATTATCTCCGACCGTGGACCCAGAATACCCGGCACCATGCAGGGCGGCCTGCACATTGACCTCTGGGAAGCCGTCCGCCTGACACTGGTCCGGGCCGGTGTCCCCGACAGCCATATCCTCACCGCCGGTATCGACACCTACACCCACCGCGGCTTCTTCTCCGCCCGCCGCGAAGGTCCCTCCTGCGGACGCACCGTCAACACCATCATGCTCAATCCGTGAACCTGCTCATGTCAGTCGACCTGCCGACACCGATGCCATTAGACTACTCCTGCCACAACGGCACTAAATCGCGGAAATTGCTGCCGTTGCGGAATGAGGAAGAGGCCGGCAGCGACAAAGCGACGACCTATATGGCAAAAGGATTATCTTTGCAAAATCATGAAACAGCCTTTGAACAATTCTTCCCGGATTGAGTCGGTGGACGCTCTGAGGGGATTCGCGGTTATGGCCATTGTACTGGTCCACAACCTGGAGCATTTTATCTACCCGGTGTATCCGACGGACGCACCGGCATGGCTCGGTACGCTCGACCGGATAGTGCGGACGGGACCTTCTCCCTTTTCGCGGGAAAGGCCTACGCCATTTTCGCCCTGCTCTTCGGTCTGACATTTTTCCTTCAGAATGACAGGCAGAAAAGAGAAGGGAAGGATTTCGGCTGGAGATTTCTGTGGAGGATGCTGATGCTGGCCGTGTTCGCGACACTCAACGCGGCATTCTTTCCCGCGGGCGATGTGCTTATGCTTTTCGCGGTAGTCAGCATCGTGCTGCTGATCACACGCAACTGGAGCTACAGGGCCATCTTCATCACCGCCGTCATCTTCCTGCTCCAGCCCGTCGAGTGGTTCCACTGCATCGCTGCACTGATCAACCCCGGACACACCCTGCCGGACCTGCACGTAGCCGAAATGTACGCCGAGGCCGCCGAATACACGAAAGCAGGAGAGCCGTGGGCATTTTTCTTAGGAAACATCACCTTGGGACAGAAGGCGAGCCTCCTCTGGGCGGTCAATGCCGGCCGGTTCGTCCAGACCGCCGGGCTTTTCCTTTTAGGGCACTGGCTCGGACGCAAGCGGATGTTCAGCGACAACGGCGGCGATAGGGACAACACCCGCACATGGACCATCATCCTCGCAACCGCCTCCATAGCATTCGCACCTCTCTACACCCTGAAGGAACTGGCGATGCAGACCCAGGGCACAGCTGCCCAGTCCGCAGGCACGGCCCTCGACATGTGGCAGAAACTGGCTTTCACCCTCGTGCTGGTATCCGCATTCGTACTGTCATACAGACTCAGCGGCAGATTCCGCAAGAGCGTCTCAGGCCTGCGCTGGTACGGCCGTATGAGTCTGACCAACTACATCTGCCAGTCAGTGGCCGGCGCATTGATTTATTTCCCCATCGGCCTCAACCTCGCCCCGTACTGCGGATACACGGTCAGCCTGCTCATCGGAATCGCCGTCTTCCTGCTGCAGGTGCTGCTGAGCAGATGGTGGCTGTCACGCCACAAACAGGGCCCGCTGGAGACCTTGTGGCACAAATGGACCTGGATGCGGTTCAAGAGAGCGGCCTGATACGGCACAAAACAACTTATTCTAAAAAAGATATGGATACTCAGACATTCATCAGCAAATACCGCCAGGCTTTTGGTGAAACGGCGGAACTTCCGCTTCTGTTCTATTATGATAACGAACCGGTGGCAGATACAGATAAGATAAACGGTTGTCTCTTTAAGGGCATGGATGCTGCGAGAAAAGGGGAAGGGCTTAGCCTGAGTGCCGAGACCATCGGTTGTGGCGGAGGCAAACTCTATACCGCCTTTGCTCCGATGCCTGAGCATGTTCCCGGCTTCGTGTCGCAGAAAGAACGCTACAAGGCTTCTCCGGAAGATGTGATAACGTGCATTGAACGGCTTGATATACGGCCGGCTGCTAAAAAGTATCTCAATTTCATACGGATTGACCGCGCAAAGAGTTTTGATCCCATGGAAGGAATATTGTTCTTTGCTACTCCCGACATGCTGTCAGGACTGGCAACTTGGGCATTCTTCGACAACAACGCCGATGATGCGGTCTCCTGCATTTTCGGTTCAGGCTGCTCATCGGTCGTCGCCCAGGCCGTAAGAGAAAACAGAATAGGTGGCGGTCGCACGTTTATAGGCCTGCTCGACCCTTCCGTGCGCCCTTATGTAGAAAGCAATGTGCTGAGTTTTGTGATTCCGGCAAGCCGTTTCAAAGAAATGTGCCGGACAATGGACTGTTGTTGCCTCTTCCATACGAATGCATGGAACAAAGTAAAAGAACGGATTACCCACAATAGCTGACTCGTGTTTATTCGCCCGCCACTACCCTCGGACTGACCGGTTCTTTGAGGAAATTGATGTCCTTCACGCCCACCTTGGCGAAAATGGCGGTTTCGTGACAAAAAGCGCGCAGTCCTACAGGACGGGTCAGTTGCATATTCCGGAGGTTTTGCTATTTTTGCCGCCTATTAAACAGACACTAAAACCGGACAACCGACTCAACCACTACAGCCATGCACCTCAAGGCCACCGTAATCTTCCTCATCCTGACCGCAGCTGCATGCCTCAGCTCTTCGGCGGCAACAGACACCCTCGGCACCGATAATGCAAACGAATCAAAGTACAGCGGGATTCTCCGTTTCCTTTCGGAAAATGTAAGCGTAAGCGGCTATGCCCAGATCGGTTACCAATACGACACCTACGACATGGCGCATGACGGAGCCTTCAACAAGTTCAATCTGTACAGGGCAATGATCATCGCCGACATCAGGCCCGTCAGACATCTCGACCTCTATTTCATGGCCGACTTGTCCAAATTCAGGCTGCACGAGCTGTTCGTCAGATACCGCCCCGTGGATGCGTTCTACATCCGGCTCGGGCAGTACAAGACGCCCTTCTCGATCGAGAGCAATATGTCTCCCTCCGTCCTGGAAATCATAAAGGGAGCGCAGGCCGTGCAGTATCTCGCGGGCATCGACGGCTCGGACATCTGCTTCGGCGGAGGAGCCGGCAGGGACCTGGGTCTGGAAGCGGGAGGTGCATTTCTGAAAATAGGGAAGGACGGCCGCCATCTTTTCGAGTACCGCATCGGAGTGTTCAGCGGAGAGCCGTACAATACGGCCGAGACCAACAACCGGAAGGATGTCGTCGCAAGCCTGGCTCTCAGGCCGGTGAGCTTCCTCAAACTGCACGGTTCCGTCTACATCGGAGAAGGTACCGCCAAAGCGGACAGTCCCTACGGCTGCTTCAGGGAAGGCGAGACATACCGGAGGAACAGATGGAGTGCAGGTGCGGAACTGAAGGCCGGGCCGGTATATCTCCGGAGCGAATACATGGAGGGACTTGACGCTGATGTCAGAAGCCGGGGGGCATACGCCACCCTCGTGGGCTCCCCTGTCCGTTTCCTCGACATCGTGGCCTCGGTCGACTGGCTGGACCGGAACGTCGCCCTGAGCGACTGGCAGTGCAACTACATCTTCGGACTGCAGTGGAACATCTACCGCAAATGCCGCCTACAGGCACAATACGTCTATCAGCAGCGCTCCAGTAAGAGCGAAGGCATCTACAGCGGCATCCCGTCCTCACACATGCTCATCACGCAGCTTCAGGTGGGCTTCTGAATGCTCACCATAGTGCCACCTTGCCTGCACTGCCCAAGTCGAGTATGCCTGTATCTATACCAAGGGCCTTGAACACCCGACTCATTGTGGGCAGGGTAATGACGCTTTTGCCCTTTTCCAGCCGGGATATCTGTGCCCGCTGCACACCGATACGCTCTCCCAGTTCCTCTTGCGTCAGGTGCTGCTCCTGACGCGCCTTCCTGATGGCCTCTCCGACCATGTAGGCGTGGACATCCTCCTGCAGCTGTGCCTCCATCGCATCGCGTTCGGGAGTGCCTGGTTTGCCGAAGGCCCTATCTATGTGCTCACTCAAAGGGGTAAGTTTCATCTGTGCCATCTTCTTATTTTTGTCTTTTATGATAAAAATATTCTTTCCGTATCTTTTCCGCCTG
>ULLI01019369.1_pt1 | contig 17825 bp, 28 predicted proteins | sample 1951351 | NCBI WGS metagenome assembly ULLI01 (sample SAMEA4835520, study PRJEB28245) | human gut metagenome | biome: gut microbiome; material: fecal sample | place: Denmark | collected 2008 | reverse complement strand
ACCGGTGGCCTCCACGTAGGGGGGAGGGGGAGAGATGCGGAAGAGGGGAGAAGGCCTGGCCTCGCCCTTCCCTGGGAGAGTAGGGCATTGACTATTATTTCCATTCATTGTATATTTTGGGAAAAGCATGAGACAAATTGCTGAAGCTTTTTACAGAAAGGGGAAGTGCATGGGTTTTTATGCATATGAGGACTTTGACAGAAAAAAAGACATAACGGCGAAGGAAGCGGCCAAACATGATGTTTCGATACGCTACTACTGCCCTAACCCAAGTTGTGATGCCCATTTACACCTTTGTAGTGTGGAGGGGAGCTTGACTATACATTTTAAAGCTACAAGAAAAGAATATAGGCATATTCCCGGATGTCCTTATGGAAAATCCGGAGCTTTTTCTCCGGAATCTTTTGACGAGGATAATTTTAAATTTGAGGATATGATTGATGGATTAATGAAGCCAACGCCAAGGAAGTCTGTCACAGGTGGCCCGGCTGGACATGGATCCGGGATAACTGAAATAAAACCACTACATACGTTAATACAAGTCTATGACATGTGTAGGGTACATTCTCCCAGGGATACCTATAATGGACAGGCTATAGGAAAAATGCTACTCTGTGACAGGAGTGCGTATTTCTGGCCAAAGGGAATATACGGACCTTTGATCATTGAGGGGATGTGCAGTAAGCGTTTTTATGATTCCAGCAAAATGGAAATATATTTAAAGACTCCAATAAAAAAAAGTGTTTATAATTTGGTTCTTAAGTTTAGCGATCATCAGGCGTTTAAGCTGCTGAAAGATCGATTATTTGAAAACCAGGATAAAATTATAATTGTCGGGGGAGTATGGAAGTTTTATGGAGTATACGGGACGTTTTTCACAGAAATAATTACTACAAAACAATATAAAATCTTAAATGTTATTTTACCATGAAAATGATTGATATAAACCATAAAATAAACATGTGAAAAGCTTGTAAATACATAGTTTTTTGTATATTAAAAACTAAAAATAATTACGTTTTTTGAACAATTAATATTCAAAAAGGTAGTTACTTTATTTGAGATTTTTATATGAAAATATACGCTTCTACGATCATGAAAAAATCCATCTTACATTGAAAATTTTATATGTTGGTTGGATAAGAGGAGGCACAGAATAATTGATTGCTATATTTTGTTTAGATAATCATAATGGTATGGTATTTAATCATAGACGGCAAAGCAAAGATAACATGCTTTTAGCAGATATAATGGAATTGTGTAATGGCCATATGATTTATATGAGTGAATATTCTAATATAATGTTCCGGCAGTATAAAAATATGGTGGAAAATATAAAGGTTGCTCCTAATTTCCTTCAACTCGCTTCGGCCGGAGATTATTGTTTTGTAGAAGATTCTGATATTCACCCATACATGGACAGAGTTGAAAAAATTATATTATATAAGTGGAACAGGCATTACCCTGCTGATCATTATTTTGATATTTCATTACTTAATGGTTGGGTACTGAAGGATATAGTGGATTTTAAAGGATCTTCCCATGAAAAAATCACAAGAGAGGTTTATAAAAATGAAAAGAAATACTAAGTTTTTTTTATTGATTGTTTTATTGTATATTTCAGTACTTGTGGGCTGTTCAAATTATCCCGGCTCTATAGAATCAATAAATTCTGATTCTGCCTTTCAGACCGAGACCATAAGCAAAGCAGATACTTTTCAATCTCTTGGAAGCTTAGAAGGAGCAATCCAGGCTAATGATGTACCTGAATATTCAGGAGATCCATTTTTTGTTATTAATGAAAACCAACCTTCTTTTTCTGAAAATGACTATACAACAACCTCTTTTGAATTATATAGTGATTTAGATACACTGGGAAGATGTGGCATCGCATTTGCCAATATTGGTGTAGATATTATGCCTGTTGAAGATCGTGGCAGTATTGGCCAGGTAAAACCCTCTGGCTGGCATACGATAAAGTATGATAACATAGATGGAAAATATCTTTATAATCGTTGCCACCTGATCGGTTATCAGCTCACAGGAGAAAATGCTAATACAAAAAATCTTATTACTGGAACTCGCTATTTGAATGTGGAGGGAATGCTACCATTTGAGAATATGGTAGCGGATTATATCAAGGAGACAAATAATCATGTTCTATATCGTGTTACACCAATTTTTGAAGGTGATGATTTGGTTGCCAGTGGTGTTCAAATGGAAGGAGCATCCGTAGAAGACGATAGAGATGGTATTTGCTTTAATGTTTTTATTTATAACGTGCAACCTGGTATAAGAATAGATTATGCAACAGGTGAAAGTTCTCTGGGGGAGGAAGTAGGTACATATGAAGATGAGAGCGGCGAATCGAATGCAGGGCAGGCTACTGATTTAGTACGTGGTAATTCAAAATCAAAAATTTATCATTGCCCTGGACAGGCGGCTTATGATGAGATGGCAGATTCTAAATACTTGGTGAATTTTTCTACAGAACAGGAAGCTATTGATGCCGGTTATAGAAAGGCGAAACGTTAAGTATGCATTGGGATATTAAAGGAGCACCTTATAAGTGATTTCTTATTCCTTGTTTTTATCTATGGCGGCAGCCTTTTAGTGTCCTTTATTCCTAAAGTATGCAATATGTAATAAGAAGTAATAACAGGGTGTATTTCGCATCCTGTTATTACTTCTTATTACATATCATTACTGAAATTCAGAATTAATAATATAAAAAATATAAGCGGTCATCCGGTATTATGGGCCCATAGTAAAAAAAGCTTTTCATTGTGAAAATGGTATGATATTATAGGTGTGTAGAGTGGCAGAAAGGAAAGCCACATGAATAACGATAACAATCTAAAGGCAATCAATATAATTCATTTCGACGGCAAATCAATTAATCTCAATGATGTATGTATTTCTCACACAAATTTCCGACCAGAGCAAGTTTTAGAAGTAGCTATTTATGGAGACATGATCGTAATAACACCAGTAATATTACAGGATAATTAATTATAGTAATGCCACTCTACATCAATTAGATTACCATAATATTCACATTGATATCTATTCCCAATTGCCCATTTACGCCCAAGTCTATTTAGAATATTGCTCAAACCATTTAGGTTCTCTGCTATTAGTAGCTTTTTTTATTTCTAATGGCTCATAAAATCCACAAGCTGAGTGATTAGTACCGATTGAGTCCGCATTGTCCAAACATAAATTATCACCTCTGTATTGCCGTCCGATCCGGAACTTAAGACTGGCGGAAGTACTAGGTAATTTGGAGCGTGATGACCATCGGCAGATTTAGCCAGTCTGAAGCGTATGCTGGTAGCAATGGCCGATCTGGAACGTGATGGTTACCACCGGCAGCGCTGGCCGATTCAGGAGCTTGATGGCTGCCAGGATCGCTAAGCTGATCCAGACTGCTCTGGATGAAGGAGATAGTTGCAGGAATAGTCTTTAAACAATAAAAAGCTCGCATATGAATAATTAGAAATTACCATTTACGAGCTTTTTATTGTTTTGAGAGTAAATTTGACTATATCTACAATGATTCATTTAAGATAATGCTATACTTCTTAAATATTTATCCAAATAATGTAATGCCTTTTTTTTCATTTCACAAGGTATCCCATAGTAAGCTTCAGCTAAACTGCCAGTAATAGCTGCTAAAGTATCAGAATCCCCACCGATGGATATAGCGTTACGTATTGCATCCTCAAAACCTTCTGATTCTAAAAATGCCACTATTGCCTGTGGAACTGTACCCTGACATGTTTCATCAAATCCATAATATGGCCTGATTTCATCCAGAGTAAAATTGAGATTCCAATATTTTGATAATTCATTTTTGATTCGTTCTTTGCTTTTTCCATCTCTGGCCATATATATTCCTACGGCTACAGACTCGGCCCCAGCAATGCCATGTGGGTGATTATGCGTAACTTCAGCGGATTTCCTGGCATATTGTATAGCTTCATCCAGATTCTCTGCTAAGAAGCCGGCTGCAGACACTCTCATGGCCGATCCATTCCCGAAGCTATAGTATGGCTTTGGATCTTTTTCTCTCAGCCAGACACCGAAACGGGCACCATAGCTGCAACTAGGATATTTTTTTCCAAACTTTTGCATATTGATTATTAAAAGCTTTTTAAAATCCTTTTTAGGATCCTTTTTATGCATTACAATAGATACATATATTGCAATGGTCATAACTGTATCGTCGGTAAAAAAAGCATTAGGAGACCAAAAAGGAAAGTCTTTGCTCTTAATATTATTAAACTCATATATGGATCCAATTATGTCTCCAATAATGGCTCCATAAGCAAAACGATCCCCTCTGTATGGTATCGGCAGTTCCGCCCAGGCTAAAACTTTATCATTTACAATTTTAGTTTCGGCTTCATCCCAATACCATGATTTATTTTTTTCATTAAAAAATGCAGAATCAGAGTAATGCCCGACTTTACCCTCATATGTTATATTGTAAATTTTACTTTGATCGGGAAGATCAAATTCAACCGGAATCCAATTCACTCAATCCACTTCCTTTTTTGGGGGTAAATCCTCTTCAAATGCTTCTCCTTCCTCCAGCATTTTTTCATACTGTTCCTTGGGAATTATCTTAACTTCTCTTTTGTCCATGATTTGAAATTTTTTCAAGTGATCATTCTTATGCGAAGTTTTATCTCTCATATGGCATTCCCTCCTTTATTCTCTTAACTGTCCTCGTATTCGTGCCTGTACTTCTAAAATGTTACCATTTTGCTCTACTGATTCAATTTCTAAAAAAGTGCTCCTCTGGAATAAAATTTCATCTTCTTCCGGATGCTCTGTGACCCCACCCATAAATATTCCTCTTTTAGCCTTTGGAGCTTTAATGGTTAAAACTAATCTTAAATCCCCACTCTCTGCAAAATCGTCTGCCACATCACGCTTAATACTTGTGGACATAAAGCTTTTATGTAGTATCAATTGACCACAATATTTTTTATTTAGTTCCTCTGCAGTCAAATTATGGCCATCTTCACCGAAAATGATATCTGGATCCGGAACACCTCTATAAACCACTATATTATCCGGAATTTTCTTTCTATTTATGCATTGGGTAAGCAGGTCTATGTCGTTTTGCCATTCTTCAGTATCCGGATAATCCTCAATATATAGCGAAGCGTTAATTTCTGAATAGTCATAATTTGAATATCTGGATAATACATTTTTTTCTTCGGGTGTTAAATCGTAGCTATCTACAACGCTTACCATATCATACTTATATTTGGTATAGGGATCAAAAACAACTTTTGGCTCATCTTTTTCAGGTATTGGCTGGCTTGGAGAAACTCCTTTTATTTTTTTTATCTTTGTTATTACTTTCCGACCAAACAAATATCTTTTAGTGGTGGAAAATCTTTCATGCCTTAATCCCTCCTGTACCTTTGCATTTGCCTCATAAGACGAGTAGCCTTCAGACATACAGTATATCTTTCTTAATGTAGCAAAGGCTCGACGAAAATCATGCATTTCTAGTCCCAGCCTACCGGCGCGCTCTCTCATGTAACTTTCACTGTAAAAAAGCTTTTTATTTCCTTCTTGGCCATTGCAATATGCCTTTAATTGTTCATAGATATATTTATCATCCAGACATTCAACTTGGCCATTTTTGCCACCTTTACCATTTCTTACTGATACTATAATTTTTCCATCATCATTAAATTTAAGATCTCTGGCTTCCAGATCCGCAAGCTCCGATACCCTCAATCCGGATATTGATGCCAACCGGAAGGCTAATTTTAATTTTTTATTGCGAATAGAATTAACCTTCCTCTGCGTTTTGTCAAAATCTATTCTTTTACCCTTACTTTTAACATAATTTCTTTTATGCTTTGAAATATTGGAAAATGCTTCATCCTTTGGTAAATTCAGCTTACTGTCAAATTTGTACAAAAGCTTCAGCCCATTCTTAGCTGCACTCACCAGGTTTTTACTTTCCAGTTGCTTTACTCGTTCTAGGATCATACTTTCCGGGATCTGACTCAAATCATTAAAATGGAGATCCAGAAAAACTTTATTAACCGCCGAATAATAGGTTTTAGCTGTATTTTTATTTAGCGTATCATATAAATATTGCTTATATTCGTGTAAGATATCATATTTCATAAAATTGAGAAACAGTAGCTATCACGTATAGCTGCTATTATTCCTTATTACCTCCATCATTCTTTATTTTTACAGCTGAAACGGAAAGGCTTGAGTTAAAAGAAAGTTTAATAATGTGTAATAATAAGTTACAATATGTCATAATAGGTAATATATAACTTGTTATTACATATTGCTTTCTATCTCTGGCAGTGTTAGGCTCTCCGGTGACTCCGGGGCAGATACATATTCTTTCATTGCCCGCTTAAGATCCTCCATAGCCCGGCGACAATTATCATCCCCATACATAGTGCGAAAATGGATATTATCCTGGACATTACCCATAGTCAGTCCGTGCAAGGCGTAATGCTTAATAAAACCCTTTACAATGGCTTCATCAGTCAGATTCCCATGTGCCAGATCAAACAGCCAGAGTTTCATTTCCTCCGTATCTCTTTTCATGATATCCCTTTCTCCTTTCTCAACAAGTTTCAGTTTAATGCTTATAGCCAGCTACCGCTTTACCGTTGCGCATGGCATCAATATGCTTTTCAAAACCTTTGATGGTAACAGGCTTATTTTCTGCGGCACATTCTTCCACATAGAATTTAAAACCTTCTCCTATGTCCTCCAGCCAATCCGATCCAAACTCACCGTTATATGCTTCCTGCTCATACCGTTCTAATTTTTGCAGTAACCTTTCAGCATTTTTGTTTTTATCGTTACCCACGCTCTTGCCTCCCTTCTCAGGAAAATCCTAATTCGCTTGTCGGGCCTCTGATCCCACCAACTTCAGTTATCCGATCCAAATACTAATTTCCTTGTAATGCCCTTATAGGCTCTTATCTATCAAGAATAATGCGCAGCTCCACCTTATCCATTCCACCACCTATAACTGTAAATTTATTCACTCCCCTGTCTTTCACTTCGCCCCACCACGGCTCTTTTTCAAGACAGTTGGGGATATAATGGTTTGGATTATTACCCGAAAATACTTTTTCATCTAAATCACCCCATTCATCTCTTGGAAGAAGGTAATAATCATATTCCTTCTCTTCGCAGTATCCCTCTATGGATATACAAGCATTTCCTGTGTATGCTTTTACAAACTCTGTTAATGTCATATCTTCGTCCTCCAATTTATTTTGCTCTGTATTTAGCATATATTCTACTTCTCCACTCAATTACTAAATACTAGACAGTTAATGAATAGCAGCCATCACGATTAGGATCGGATGAAGCTATTATTTGACCACATTCGATTACTTTTTTTTCTAGTAATTCGTCCGGTATTTTCGCAAAGCTACCCTCATATAGACTAGCTCCCGCATCAGGCCAAGTATCTGATTTTTTAAGGCTACCATCTTTTATTATCACTTCAAGTTCATTGGTTAATCCATTAGTTTCAATCCAATCCTTTTTCCAATCATCTATAGTTTTTCTCATATAAAATTCCTCCAACTTTAATCAACAAATTCGGGGTTTACTGACCAATATATAACGCATGTAACAATAAGTTATAATATGTATTATACTATTACAACTTATTTCATATTATTACATATTGCTACATATTAAAACTTACACTTATTATAGTTTACCGCCCCCATTAGCTTGATAGAATGTAACAGCTGCATAGACATATTCCCCATATGTCATGCCAGCGGCTCGGCTTCCTCTCCTTATAGCCTCATATTCTTCATCTGTAACTGGAATATTCATTCTTCTCAACTTTGCCCCTTTACGACCTTGAGTACCTGTTAGCTGAGCTATGGGTGTATTTAAGTCCTGTTCATTGATGTTTTGTGAAATTTGGGAAGAAGTATCCTCGTCCTTATCAAAAAGCCCTGCAGCGACTGAAAATGAATTTTTATTTTTTGCCATAATTATATACCTCTCTTTATTAATTCATCTACAAATGCTAAATAATCCTTTGCAGTAGTACTGGAAGCTGCGTGAGAATATAGACTTTTTCTTAATGCCTGTGCTTCCTTTGTTGCCACACTTTCTCGAATCTGTGTATCAAATACAATTGTATCTAGCTGATCTGCAATCTGTGGCATTCCTTCGGCCACTTCTTTACTAAGATTTGTTCTCCCATTATATCTAGTTAATAATAGGCCTGAAATTGTTAAATTTGGATTTGTATACTCTTTTGCGGCATTAACGGTCTCCATAAACTGTGAAAGCCCTTGTAAACTGTATCTCTCTGCTGTAATCGGAACAATAACAGTATCAGCAAATGTTAAGGCGTTAAGTAATAATACTCCTAACGCGGGAGGTGTATCTATAATAATATAATCATACTTATTACGGATTGGTGTTACCGCTTTCTTTAAAATATGTTCTTTACCTGTTTTGCTTAAAATTTTTTCAGCTTCACTTAATAAAGGATCACAAGGAATTATATCTCCTATATCTGTGTGTTGAATAGTATTATTAACCGGTTCGCCTTGAGAAAGCAAATCATATAAAGTTGCTACTCCCTCTATTTGTGCCTGGTATGTATCACTCGCATTACATTGCGGATCAGTATCAATAAGTAACGTTTTTTTATTTCTGAGTTGCAGCCCTGTAGCTAATGCTATGGCTGTTGTTGTTTTAGTAGCTCCTCCTTTTTGATTTGCAATTGCAATTACTTTAGCCATAAAGACCCTCCTTATAATTAGTATCCCTTTATTATGTAATAATAAGTTGCAATATGTAATATGTAACTTTATACTACTTATTATAACCTCTTGCTACATTTTGTCAAGCGTTTATTTAATAAATTTATCATTCAGGAAACCGATCTTTTGGCCAAAAAACAGCTGCCGCATAACGGCAGCTGTAAATGTAAATAGTTGCTTATTTATGTAACAGCAGAATAATTAAAAATAAAATCAATAAATTATAATCCATTTTTGATTACCTCGTTTTGTGCTAGACAATTGCTACATAAATATTATGATAGAATTTTTAAAAATGTTAACTAAAATTTTTGAAATATTTAAAATACGTCATTGCAGTTAAGAAAAATCTTTTACTAATTTATAAAAAGTATTTTTTTTGATACCTGTTATTTTCATGGCTTCAACAGCCTTTATATCGCCATTTTGCCATCTGCGGATGGTTGCTTCCCAATTTGGTGGGAGTTGTACTGCAGGACGGCCTAGTTTAACTCCTTTTGCTTTTGCTGCAGCAAGCCCTTCCTTCTGGCGCTTTCTGATCTGCTTCCTCTCCTCTTCAGCGATGGAGCCAAGAACCTCTATGAGAATATTATTTACCATGTCTAAAATCCAAGATTGCTCATCAGAAATATCCATCATGGTGGTAGGGATGTCCAATATTTTTAATCTGATATTATTCTTTTTAAAGTATATAAGTTCATTTTTGATGTCAGCTTTATTCCGACTGAGCCGGTCTAACTCTTTGATGACTAAGGTGTCTCCTGAACGTAGCATGCTATTTTTTAAGGTTAAGTATCCTGGCCGGTTCATGTCCTTTCCGCTTTCTTTGTCTATGATAATATCTCGGTCATCAGCTCCCAGTGATCTAAAGGCAAGAATCTGACGGTCTTCATTTTGAGTCTTAGAACTTACCCTGGCATAATAAAAGGTCTTACTGCTCATTTATTTTCCTCCATAAAAGCGTCCTAAAAAAACTAGGCATATTATAAACGTTTATAATTTAATATTAGTATTTCTAGGACATAAAATCAATAAATTTTGTAGAGTTTAAAAAACTCTACATTTTGGGACAGGAAATGTAAAAAGTAGAAATGCACATTATAATGTACATGAGTATTGACAAAATTAAAAGTGTACATTATAATGTACATAGGAGGTGAGGGAAATGCTTAATACAAATATTACGAACTTTAGAAAAAATATTTTTGGTCTGTTAGAGCAAACTATAAAATATAATGAGCCGGTCAATATCAGCACAAAGGACGGAAATGCTGTTATTATTAGCGAGGAAGATTACAATGGCCTAATGGAGACCTTATACCTTAATTCAATACCAGGTATGAAAGAAAAAATTATTGAGGGGATGAATACACCACTTGATGAATGTATATCAGAAAATGAGGTGGAGTGGTAATGTACTCAATTGTTTATACCAAGAAGGCAACAAATGATATACCAAAGTTAAAAGCGGCAAAATTAGAGAGTAAAGCTAAGGCTTTAATTGATCTTATCAGAAATAATCCATACCAAACACCGCCATCTTATGAAAAGCTACAGGGAGACCTGCAGGGGGTTTATTCTCGTAGAATCAATATAAAGCATCGACTTGTTTATGAAGTATATGAAGATGCGAGGACCGTAAAGATTATCAGTCTTTGGTCACACTATGAATTTTGAGTATAGCCCGTAGAAAAATACATTCCCATAAAAAAGCAAAGGTAGGTATCGGATCGGCCAACGCTGCCGGTGGCCATACCGCTTTAGACTTGCAGCGTGTTGTACTGTCTAAACCCTAAAATAACAAAAGCCCTGGAGAAGTAATCTCTAGGGTTTTTGTTTTAAGCACATACTGGTCAGAGCCTCATTAATAACCTGTTAATCCCAGAATATAAAATGTTGGCGGAGTTCTGCTTTCAGGCGTGCTTTTTGAAATCTAATGTACTGCTGGTTTCAGATTTAACTTGTTGAAGAGCTTTAAGCATTTCAAGATATTCCAGGGCTTTTGCCTTTGACTCAGGAGATAAGCTTTCAATTTTCTTTATCATTTCTATATCATCCGGGGCAAGAGGATACATTTGATCCATTTCATCCGAAAAACCAAGTATAAAATCAGAGGATACATCGTAAAGTTTAACTAATGTTTTAATGACCTCTGGAGAAGGGGAAGCTGAATCGTTTTCAAATCGCGATAACGACTTATTACCTATATTAGTAAGTTTATACACATCCAATTGTGATAAGCCCTTGCGTTCACGAGCCATTCGTAGGCGTTCTCCAGTAGTGAGCATCTTGGCACCTTCTTCTTTCTTTGATATTCCTTAGTATTAAACTATATTATATATAATTCCCTTATTTTAAGAAGTATCTTCTCTTAAAGAGAGAAAATCTCTTAATATGAGAAAAATATTCCCTGAAAGAGAGAAAACTACATTGACTTCTTTAAAATTGAGTCTTATAATAATTTTAATATTATATAAAAAAAGGAGAAAGAAAGGAGGTTTGAATGTGAAGATGTACCAGAAACTGCGGAAATATCGTGAGAGCAGAGGTGTAACCCAGACCTACATAGCCAAAAGAACTGGAAAATCTAATCAGCGAATTAGTGCTTTGGAAACAGGAGGAATACGACTGACAGTTGATGAATTTGAAGAGTTGTGCGTAAATGGATATGGAGTAAGCCCTAAAATTTTTTTTGACGATAATTTCTTAAAAAACATTAAATAAGTATCCAAAGTTAGTAAAAATTTCCATTTAATCCATACCAAACTATATAAAATCAAGATATTGACATCGAACATGTGTTCGTGTTAGTATTTATCTATAGAAAAAATTTTGGAGGTAATATGAATAGCTTTATACCATGGATAGGTGGAAAAAAATTATTAAGGAAGCATATATTGAGTCAATTTCCCAATGAAAAATATGAACGATATATAGAAGTATTTGGGGGAGCTGGTTGGATATTGTTTTCACAAGATAGACATGCACCATTTGAAGTTTTTAATGATGTAAACGGAGAATTGATTAATTTATATCGTGTAGTTAAATATCATTCTGAGCCCTTGCAGAAGGAACTGGAATGGTTGTTTGTTTCTAGGGAGCAATTTTATGATGAGTTATATCAAAATTTAAGCGGAATGACAGATATTCAGCGAGCAGCAAGGTTCTTTTGTTTAATCAAAGAGAGTTTTGGAGCAGATTGTAAGTCTTTTAGTATGAAGTCAAGGGATATACATAAGGCTGTAGATTATTTAAAAGAAGTGTCAAAAAGATTGAACAGAGTGCTTATTGAGAATCAAGACTTCGAACGGCTGATTAAAACCTACGACCGGTTAGATGCTTTGTTTTATTTAGACCCACCCTACTATGAAGCAGAAAAGTATTATCCTGATCGGTTTAATCCTGAAGATCATAACAGGTTGAGAAAATGCTTGGAGGATATTAAAGGGAAATTTATATTATCGTACAATGACTGTCCACAAATACGAGAACTTTATGAGGGTTACGTAATTCTAACTGTTGAACGCAATCATAATTTGTCGCTAGGGAATCAGTACAAGGAAATCTTGATAAAAAACTACAAATAATTATGATAACTCTTATGAATATCTACGTAATTGAACAAAAGTAGAGAAAAAAACCAATTCCTAATAAAATAAGCAAATTACCGGATTTTCTTATCAGAAAATCAAGAAATCTTTGCCAAGAAGCATCTTCATAAGAATTGAATCTTTCTATGCCGGCAGAATTTCTTCGATTAAAATGCCTTTTTTTCTCCTTGGAATGCAGCAAAAAACCTAAAGCAAAAAAAATTATACCGAAAAGCCCGAAGTATGTATTCATTGTATATTTTCTCCTTATAAAACAAAATAGAATTGATCAAATTTTTAGCGTGAATATAGTCGTATGTTGATAATCATTCTTATATTATTCTAAAAGATCAATTTCGATAATACCATGGATTTTCTCAAAATTATTAACATGTTTACGTATTAAAACTTCAACTTCTCTATTTGTAGAGCGGGCATTATATTCTGCTACATACCTAATTTTTTTTAAAAGATCGGGTTCAAGGCGAATGGTGAATTTAGGTAAATTTGATGCCATAATTTCTCCTTTTTATTACTGTAATAAGTTCATTATAGCATTATAAAATAAAAAGATGGCATATTGACAGCACAGTGACGGCACTATATACTAGGATAAAGGGGGGTGAAATATATAGTGAAAACTTCAAGGGTTAAAACTGGTTTACGAATGCCGATAGAGTTGAATAACAAGCTTACTATGTTAGCAGAGAAAAAAGAATGTTCAAAAAACGCCCTGATAATACGAATATTATGGGAATGGGTAAAAGAAAATGAAGAAAAATGATATCCGTGAATGGAAGGTGTGTTTACTTGATTAATGAAATATCTGGATATCAGGAATTGAAGTTAATTCTTACTGACATGAAAAAGCGAAAATGTCAAAAAATTGAGATGGAATATGAAATACTCCTTAAACTTTTACATGAGCTTCAACGCCTCAAATATCAAAAAAATGTTTTATTGGATGAAAATGAAAAATTAAAAGATAAAGCAGAAGTGGGACAATTAAAGGAAAAACAGTCTTCTTTTTTGATCATAATAGACGTTTTAGGTGACTTAAAAGACAGTGGAGCTTGGATCGAATATAAAAATAAGACTGCTAATACTAAAGAGTTTTATCGAATAGATAAAGAAGTTTTAGAAAAAGTCGTTGACGAGAAAACAGCGGATAATATAGAAACTAAAAACATACTGAATATGATGGCAAATTTGGGGATCATAAGAAAACAAGATAATAAAATACTTTTTTCAGCATCAATAGATGGGGTACCAAAGCGAATATACATGATACGGAAGGATAGTGTTGATTTTTTAGAACGAGCAGGTGACTATGGTTAAAGGAACTATTTATATTCAGGAATATCTTCAGGTAACAAAGTTTTTAGCTGAATCGGGAAAGGTGCCTGTTGAAAAAGGATATATACTGGTATCCAAAAGTGTTTTATCTCAGTTACTGTCACGGAATGGATATGAGACAGTTGAAAATAAATTATCAATCTGGAAGCGGCTACACTGGATTGATGCAGACTCAGGAAGATTTACAAAAAAGGTGAGCCGGAATGGTAGCTCTAAAAGATATGTAAAAATAGATGAAAAAATCTATTTAACTATAGCAGATTTGTTTGGGAAAGAAACTTAATTTAAATTGAATTGTTTGTGTCTGATTTAAACAGAGCCTTGTGAGCCTTCAGACCTTTGTTTAGAGAAAACAGAGGAATGGGGTTTTTTTGTGTCAAATTATAGTGGAAGCTGAAATACAAAAATTAAATTAAGGGGGAAGATGATGAAAATAATAAAAAAACAAGCGGAAAAACAAGCAGAATTTGAATTAGATGAAAATGGAGTTCCATGGGCAGCTTGCCCCTATTGTGGTAAGAAAGCTATACCACTCTATCCGGGAACTAAAGTTTATAATCTTCACTGGAAATGTCAGAATACCAAATGTACCCAAAAATATTTTATTATCAATTATACTGACGATTTGTGTCTGATTTAAATAAGCGCCTAATGAGCCTTCAGACCTTTGTTTATTAAAAGCAGAGGTTGGAAGGTTTTTTTTATGAAGGATGTGTAATGGAAAATATTAAAGATGAAGTATTGTATGGTGTCAGCATTAATGGAAAAAAGCCGAGAATGTGGGATGAAGAATATCCAGATATATTAAATCAAAATCTAAATTTTGAGCAATTATATAAGAGTGTTGAAATCATTAGAAAGAATGTCACATATCAGTCTGTAGAAAAGATTAGATAGCAATTTCCAGAAAAGGACTGGTGGAAAGTATGAAAAAAAGAAGATGGATCGTGCTATTAAGTGTAACTTTAACCATTACAAGTATTCCAGTGTCAAGTTATGGTGCCTGGCTGCAAAAGAATAATAAATGGTTCTATGAAAATAACCAAATCTATGAAAAGAGCACTTGGAAGCTGATACCCGATGAAACGGGGGACGCTGGTGGCGGAGCCTGGTATTACTTTGATGAAAATAGTTACATGGCCACCGGCTGGCAGCTGATCGCCGGGAAATGGTATTTCTTAAATCCAATTTCGGACGGGACACAGGGGAAGATGCTCACCGGCTGGCAATGGATTGATGGGCGTTGCTATTACTTATCTACTCAATCCGGAGACAGGTATCCGGAAGGGGCGATGTACATAGACGAAAGAACGCCAGACGGGTATGCGGTAGATGCCTCCGGAGCCTGGACGGATGAGAATGGTACTGTACAGTATGTTTTCGGTAAAGGCATACAGACTGTAGTAATCTCAAAAAAAACATCAACAACAAGGTTTTCTGGTGGCGGATCAGGCGGCGGCAGCGGAGGCGGTGGATCAGGAAGTAGAGGGAATAGTACCAAACCAAACAATGAATCCGAAAGTCCCACGGAGGAAGCTAAAGAACCAGAGGTTAAACCAGAGACACCGAAGCCTGAAGAACCGGATGGGGACGATGAAACACCGATTAATGAAGTGGAGCAGTACGGGTATACGGTCCGCTATATGGACATTTCCGATAAGGGCATCCTCCAGCTGCTGGCAGGCACGGGAGAAGAGGGAGAAACCATTGATATTACGTTGCCGGATATTGCCGGGTATCAGATATGTAATGGGCAGAAAGAGAGTTTTGAGCTATCAGCCAGGGACATGATCATTAACATCTATTACGAAAAAGTAAGTCCGGCCTCCCCATCGGAAGCGCGAAAGGTTGACTGGAACCTCTATTTTGTTGAGGAGGGGAACCACAGCAATGAAATATTTAAGGCCCAGCGGGGGCAGACGGAGGAAGACTCTGAGCTGATTATTGACTTTCCGGAAACCATATTGGGATCGGATAAGTATTATTATCATTCTCTGGTTTCCAGCCCATGGAGCGTCATTGTGAGCGGAGCCGGAACACAAAAGTATTACATCGAGTTTAGGAAGGGGGATAAGCCCCCGGATGAGGCCGATCCGGATCAGGAAGCAAAGGAAACGCTTTTAGAATGGCTGGAGATTGTTAAGAAGTCAGATGTTAAGATCACAGGATTGGAGCCATCGAATGAGCAGATCATAACGGAGAGTCTGGAAGAAAGCAATGATCGGCTGCTTAACCTGGTATCTATGGTTGATAGTGGAGAGCGTCAGGAAGTTTATCTCATAGCAAAAGGACATACTCCCAGTACTGTAATCATCGGCCAGACCTTCCAGGACGTAAAAAACATATCGGAGCTGATCCGGGCGGAATTTTCCATTGCCGGTGAAGCGTATACAGTCCTACGCGTGGGATTTGTAAAAACTTTTGATAAAGAGACCTGTAATCATGATTACGAGGTGATTGACCGGGTGGAACCTACTTGCATGGAAAATGGTCACATAACAGTCAGATGCCGGAAATGTGGAAAAGAGGAAACCATTATCCTGCCGGCCACTGGCCATCAGGATGCGGATCTTGATGGGCTCTGCGATATCTGTTATGAGCCAGTGGATGAGGTACCGGAGGCCATCCACTACAGTATAGGTGATGTTCAGGCCCGGACCATAGGGGACAAGATCTATCTGTTCCGATGTATCGATGATGATTATGAAGACGCTATGGATAACAGCCAGAAAACAGCACTGTTTCTCAGTGACAGCGTGATACGGTCGGATATCGTTGGAGCATCAAAAAAACTGAATTTCGGTGATAACAATAATTATAAATATTCCAGGATCCGGGAGTGGCTGCTTGATAATGCCAAAGCTGACTTTGTCCACGAAACCTATATAGGGATCACTCAATCATACATAGGCGCAACGGATAAGGGGACCTATGAGCAGCTTGATGATAACAGCCTGGTGGGGATGAAGCAGATGTTCCAGCTTCTTCAGGACAGAGTTTTTATTTTATCGGTAGATGAAGCATTGAAATACAGGAATTATCTTTGGAAGTTTAATGGAAGTGAAACGAACAATCCGGAATCACAGATTTCGGCTTATTCCAAAGGGTATTATCTTCGAACGCCTCAGGATGGAGAAGGGATATATACGGTCAGCCTGGTAGACGGTAATATCCAGCCGGTAAATGTAAGTGAAACCAGTGTAGGAATCCGGCCAGTAATGGCTATCCCCCAGGGATAAAGGAGGAATTTATGACAAGCATTATTGTTTTATTTGGAATTGCAGCATTGATTTTATCCAGTTTCCTTCTTGGATGTATTCTTACAATAAATTCGGAACAGAAGGGATCGGAAGATAAAGAGCAGATGGAATGGCTGAAAAAATATCAGGAAACCAGGTAAACAGGATAAATTTACAGGAGAAAGGGAAATGAAGAAAAGAGTAAAAAGGATCTTAAGTTTGTGTCTTGCAGCTGTGATCGTGGCAACTTCAGCAGGATATGGACCGCCAGTGATAGGAGCCGTAACGGCTACTCCCTCCACAGCTACCAAAACTACGGAATATATGGCCACTCCTTCGGAGGCCATACCGTTAGAAGAAAAGTCAACACCATCGGAAGCGACGCCTTCCGAGGCCGAAAGAAAATTTGTAAGAGTGGATCCGGAAGAAATCCCGGAATATTACTCCCGGGAATCGAGGTCAGGAAAGAAGTTCTGGAAATTTGAAGACCGCTATGGAAACATGCATTACCGAGACTATGGTTTTGTTCAGGGGGAGGCTGAATTTCCGCTCTGGTATGAAACAGATGAAAAAGGAGCAGTGGAAACGACTGCCTCTATCCAATTGGATGACGAATACTTTAATTTAGCTCCTTATATTTATAAGAGCGTTATACCAGGGGAGGTAGAATGGGATGATCTTTATAAAAAAGAAGGAATACTGGAGTATGAGAAAGAGATAAATAGCTTTAAAAATTGGGATTTAAGCAGTTATGATATTTGGTCTTTATCCAAGTCAGAAGAAGATACCAACACAAAAGGTAAGCGTCAAATAAGAACGTGTAGTGAAAT
>ULLI01029381.1_pt1 | contig 18225 bp, 15 predicted proteins | sample 1951351 | NCBI WGS metagenome assembly ULLI01 (sample SAMEA4835520, study PRJEB28245) | human gut metagenome | biome: gut microbiome; material: fecal sample | place: Denmark | collected 2008 | reverse complement strand
AGCAGAAAGCAGACACGACCTACACCTTCCGCTTCGTGCCAAGGGAAGACATGTTCTACGTGCCTTGGAATGGGAATGACACGGAGCTTGCCCGCCTGCTGGAGTGTATCGAAAAAAACAAAGCCACAATTCTTGACGGCAAGCTGCCGCTTTATGTCGATGGCTACTGCAACTCATTAGGCAGTGAAACCGAGAACCTTGCCACGGCGAAGATCCGCGCCAACCGTGTGAAATCCGAACTGATTACACGCGCGGAAATAAAAGGAGAATTTCATTACCCGCAACCATGCGACTGAGGGTGATTTCGTCACCGTGCGCCTGACGGTACCTGCCAAGGAAACAGCCGTAACGGATGCGGAAGCGGAAGCACGACGCAAGGCGGAAGCCGAACGACTGGCAGCCGAGAAGCGTGCCGAACAGGAACGACTTGCCGAAGAGCAGCGCAAAGCGGAAGAAGCCCGACTTGCCGCTGAAAAGGCAGAGTCAGAGAAAGCCGCTCAACAAAACACACTTGCCGACACTCCGTCGGAAACCAAAATCACAAATGATTATCATCTCTCCCTGCGTGCCAACCTGCTGCGCTGGGCTACCCTGACACCCGATTTAGGACTTGAATGGCGCATCTGCCCGTCGTGGGGCATTGCCGTAAACGGCTCGTGGACTTCATGGAGCTGGAGCGACAAGGACCGCCGCTATGCACTCTGGGAAGTGGCTCCGGAAGTGCGTTACTACATGGGCGAGAAGAAAGCCTGGTATCTGGGTGCGATGTTCAAGGCCGGACAGTTCAACTACAAGCTCTCCGAAACAGGCAGGCAGGGCGACCTGATGGGTGGCGGCATCACTGCCGGCTACCAGTTGCGGCTGAACAAGGCATTAGATCTTGATTTCAACCTCGGCTTGGGCTACCTGAATGCCGACTATGAGAAATATGAAGTCATTGACGGTGTGCGAGTACGCCGCGGCAACGGGACAAAGGACTGGTGGGGCCCCATCAATGCCGGTGTGACATTGGTATGGAAGTTATTCTAACTCGGAGGAATCGAATATGAAAGCAAGACAATATATAAATATGATGGGAATGGCAGCCGCCGTGCTGCTCTCTTCCTGCGTGAAGGACACGCTTTATGACACGCCGCATCCCGACACAGGGAAGGTCACCGTCACCGCCGACTGGACTGACCGGGGCGAAGGAGTGGACATCCCTGCCTCGTGGCACATTGTCATGGGTGACTATACGGGCACGGAGACCGGTGCGACCCACTCGCCGGACTATCTTTTCAATCCGGGCAGTTATACCCTTGCGGCCTACAACATACCCGAAGGTATTACGGTAAGCGGCACGACGGCTGCTGTGGCCGCTGCGGACGGCGGCTTTATCGTGAATACTCCCGGCTGGCTCTTCACTTCCGTGCAGGAGGCAGAGATAGAAGCCGACACCGATTACGAACTGACCGCTGTGATGCATCAGCAGGTGCGGCAGCTGACCCTCGTCATCGAGCCGGCGGGCGACGCTGCAGACAGGATAGAGAGCATCGAGGGCACGCTGAGCGGAGCGGCAGGGACACTTGACTTCGCCACGGGCACCCACGGTACGCCCTCGGAGGTGGAGCTGCACTTCACGAAGATAACTGAGGGCGACGATGCGGGCAAGTGGACGGCAACCGTCCGGCTGCTCGGCATTGCGGGCGACGCGCAGCGGCTCACCGCCACGTTGACCTACACTGACGGCAACCCGCAGCCTACATCTCTCAATAGCGACCTCACGTCTGCTCTCAACGGCTTCAACGACGGCAAGACCGCGCCTTTGACCCTCGGCGGCACAATAGCCGAGACCCCGGGCGAGGCGGGCTTCACCGGTGAAATCACAGACTGGGAAACAGTGGACGGCGGCGGAGTGGATGCCGAAATGTAAAAGTAAAAAGAATCATAAAAAATACAGAACGATGAAGACAAGATTATTCACCTTCGCAGCACTGGCACTCGCGCTTTCCGCCTGCACCAACGATGATGAGAACCTGAATAATGGCTCCGTGGCCGCAGTGATTAATGCCGAAATCTCCGATGCCGTATCCACCCGCGCCAGCGGAACCGCCTGGGCGGAACGTGACGAGATAGGCATCTCCGAAAGCCGCTTCGGCTACACCAACGTGCCATACCGGTGGGAAAGCGGGAAGTTCACACCGACAGGAACCATTATCTTCTTCCAAGATGATGACCCGACCACCTTCTCCGCCTACTATCCTTACGATGCGGACGGTGGGACACTGACCGCCACCACCGATGCCACGGCGCAGCAGAACCAGCCCGCCATGGACTTCCTCTATGCCACCGGTGCCACTGCCAGTACGCACAATCCTGAAGTGAACTTTACCGACGACACTGATGCAGGCGGCAAGGACTGTTCCTTCCACCACTGCATGAGTCAGATTACGCTCACCTTCAAGGCAGGAAGCGGTGTGGACTTCAATACCATCAAACCCGCCGGCTACACACTCTCCGGACTGGTGCTGGAGGGCAGCTTCGACACCACCACCGGCACGGCAGAAACGGATGCGAACGCACAGACAGCCGACCTTACAATGGAACTGGACGGCGCACTCACCTCGTCGGTCATCCTCTTCCCGCAGTCAACGACAAGTATCGAACTGAGCGTGTACTACAGCAGCCAGTCCTACACCGCCACGCTCACCGTTCCCGACGGCGCACTGAAGGCAGGCAACAACTACACCTACACCGTCACCGTCCGCAACAAGGACCTGAGCATCAGCTCTGCCACTATCAGCGACTGGAACCCGGTGAACGGCGGCAATGTGAACGCAGACCTTTAAGTATATCATTCCTAAAAGACTAAGAATATGAACAACAGACTTCCATTGCATATACTGTCCGCAGCAACCGTCCTGCTTTTTGCAGCGACTGCCTGCACGCAGGACGAACTGGCGGAAGGCACGTTGCCCGAAGGCGAGTATCCATTGGTAATCCGCGCCACCGGCCTGCAAGCCGTGGCAACCCCTGCCTCCACCCGCGCCACCGTGGACGGCGACTGGCAGGGCGTACAGACCGTGGCAGTCGAAATGGGCGGCACGGTGAAGCAATACAATGTAATGGCATCCGATGCCGACGACTACAAGACTGCCACCCTGAGCAGCGACACCGACCCGTTCTGGTGGACAAGCCGTGAGGACATCACCGTTTCGGCATGGTGGCCATACGGCACCACGATGCCCGATGTGGTAGTAAAGGCCGACCAAAGTACGAAGGCAGGCTTCGAGGGCAGCGACTTCATCGCCGCTCTCAACAAGACCGTGCAGTTCGACAACCCCACGCTTGAGTTCAGCCACCGCACGGCGCGTATAACGGTTCTTCTTAAACCGGGAGACGGTATCACGAGCGTGACGGGAGCCGATGTCTATGTCACCGGCTTGGGCACGGATAACAGCAATCCCGCCACTATCCGCACCTACGAGGCGGGTGGCGACACCTACGAAGCCCTCACCGCCCCGCAGACCGTTGCGAAAGGCGAGTCGTTCATCCGTGTGGAACTCGGCGGCGGCAACTTCTACTTCCGCCCGCAGAACGACGTCGTGCTGGAGGCGGGCAACCGCTATATCTACACCGTCAAGGTGAACGCCACTGGCCTGACGCTGGAGGGCTGCACCATCGGCGGCTGGGAACCCGGCCAAGGCGAGAGTGGCGCAGCCGAGGATTTGGGCTACAACTACGACACCACCACCAAGACCTACACGGTCTATAACGCAGACGGCCTGCTGGCATGGAACGAAGCCGCGCAGAGCGACCTCAGCATCAACTGCACCCTGACTGCCGACATCGACCTGACGGGCAAGACGTGGACGCCGATAGGTAATAGCGGTCAAACATACAACGGCACTTTCGACGGGCAGGGGCATACCATCACGGGATTGAATATCTCATCTCCAAGTGAGGCGGTAGCATTATTCCATAACATCGGCGGTGGTGGAAAGGTCATGAACCTGCAACTGAAATATGTCACTTACAATGGCAGTACGGCTATGGGCGGAATAGCCCATGGTAACAACGGCACTATCACCGCCTGCTCCGTAATGGGAACACTGACGAATACGACTAATAATGGTGATGTCGGTGGTATCGCGGCAATCAATTATGGCACCATCACCGCCTGTTGGTTCAACGGTACGATAACCGGAGGAAGCAACGTAGGTGGTATAGCAGTATTCAATTTGAATGCTGGTTCTTATGATGGAAAAATCACCGCTTGCTACTGGAGCGGTGATGGAATTAGCGATGGCGTTTGGGGTGGATATGACACCAGCGGAACCACGAAGGTGGACAACTCGACCGTTACTTGGCAGACCGCTGTTGGTGGCATGAACGCTGCCCTTACCGGCAACGACTATCAATGGAAACTTGGCACGGACGGCCTGCCCGTACTGCAAAAGAAACAATAACAACCCCTAAACAACACGCATCATGAAACGAACAACCATCCATATATCCGCAGCCCTCGCCCTGCTGCTCGCCCTTGCCGCCTGTACGCGGGACGAAGCGGGCTTCCTGCCGGAAGGAGCGGAAGGCACACCCATCGTCTTCACCGCCACGGGACTGAACCCCGCGGCGACAGCCACCGCCGGTACCCGTGCCCCGGTGGACGGCGACTGGGAGGGCGTGCAGAGCGTGGCAGTCCTGATGGACGGCACGGTGAAGGCATACGACGTGACGCCCACCACCGCCGACAACACCAGCGCCACGCTGACCTCCGATGAGCCGTACTACTGGACTAACCACGATGACATCACCGTCACGGCGTGGTGGCCCTACACCGCTGGCGAGACAACCCCGCCTGCCGTGAAGGTAGCTGCCGACCAAAGTGCCCGGAAGGACTTCGAGGGCAGCGACCTCATCGTGGCCGAGGAACAGACGGTGAGCTACGGCAACCCCACACTCCGCTTCACCCACCGCACGGCACAGATAACCGTCGTCCTGACGAACTACACCGAGGGGCTGGCGTCCGTGCGGCTGACGGGCCTCTCCACCGAGAACGGCAACCCGGCCGAAATCGCCCCGTATGACAAGGGCGGCGACACCTACACCGCCCTCGTAGCCCCGCAAAGTGTGGCAGCGGGCACGGCCTTCATCACCTGCGCCTTCAACAACGGCAAGGTCTTCGTCTATAGGATGAAGAACGATACCGACTGGCAGGCGGGCGAGGAATATACCTACACCGTCTCCCTCGCTGCGGCAGAAGACCCGGGATACACCTATGACAGCAACACAAACACCTACACGGTATACTCTGCCAAAGGCCTGCTGGCATGGAACGAAGCCGCACAGAGTGACCTCTCCACCAACTGTACCCTCACCGCCGACATCACCCTGCCCGCGGTGGCCGAAGGCGAAAGCAACTGGACGCCGGTAGGAAACTATGATAACCAATACACCGGCACCTTCGACGGCAACGGCCATACCATCACGGGGCTGACCGTCAACCAAGGAAGGACAGACAATGTAGGGCTGATTGGCGGCCTCGGCACCGGCGGCAAGGTGCAGAATGTGACGCTAACGGATGTGAGCGTGACTGGCTACATGAATGTCGGCGGCGTGGTGGGAGCCAACGACAAGGGCACCGTAACCGCCTGCACCGCCTCGGGAGATGTCACGGGAACTGGCAACCATGTCGGCGGCGTGGTGGGATGGAACTACGGCACCGTAACCGCCTGCACCGCCACGGGCGATGTCTCCGGGAACCGCGATGTCGGCGGCGTGGCGGGATACAACGAAGGCAGCGTGACCGGCTGCTACGCCACGGGCGATGTCTCCGGAAACCGCGATGTCGGCGGCGTGGCGGGATGGAACTGCAGCAGCGGCACCGTAACCGCCTGCACCGCCTCGGGCAGCGTCTCCGGCAATGAGGCTGTCGGCGGCGTGGTGGGATGGAACTACATCAACGGCACCGTGACCGGCTGCTACGCCACGGGCGATGTCTCCGGCAATGAGGATGTCGGCGGCGTGGTGGGATACAACACCAATAGTAGCACCGTGACCGCCTGCTACCATGCCAATGGAACTGTCAGCGGCCCAGCCGGAACCACAGGCGGCGTGGTGGGATGCAACAACGACACCGTGACCGCCTGCTACTGGAGCGACTATGCCGGCGATGGTATCGGCAACGGTACCGGTGATGCCACGAAGGTAGACGGCACAACCGTTACCTGGCAGACGGCCGTTGATGCCATGAACGCCGCCTTGCAGAGCGCAGGTTCGGAGTGGCGTTACGCACTCTCCGGAGAATTGCCTACCTTGAAAAAATAGTAAACCGTCGGGCGGGAAAAGTTCCGCCCGAAACGGAAGATAACCGAAGTATAACCCCAATAAAGAAAGGAACTCCCATTCCGGGCGGGAGTATTGTGCCCGGTAACATCATACAGACACCGCAGCCCGCTACCGTAAGGTCAGTGGGCTGCATTTTCTTACACCTGCGCACCAAGATAGCGGCAGGATATGTGCTGATACTATTCGTCATTTTCGGCATCGTCTATATTTGGCTCAATGAACAGAACAGACAACAGGAATTGGAAGCTACTACCTACAAAATAAGAAGTCTCCGCAAGGATGTACACGAGGTATATATAAGTCCAGAACCTGCCGCAGCGAGCGTATAGACAGCATATGCCAGCTGCTGGCTGAAAAGGAAAAATTGCTGAATAGAATCATGCTGGTACTCTACGAACAAGAAGGGATAAAGGAAAAGATAGCAAAGCAAGTGCCGGTCATAGCTCGGAAAAGTACGCGCGAAAAACCGCAGAAAAGGAAACGTACCGGTTTTCTGGGACTTTTCGGAAAGAAAGAAGAAGCCAAACCGACAGCTACGACCACAATCTTTCGTTTTTTTTCAAAGGTATATGGAGAAACAAACCGGAATATCTCTTCTGGTAAAAATTGAATCAAGTTATCTTAATTGTCGTTCATCGGCAGTACGACCCCATTTGGGTGCAAGGATAGATGCAAGTTTTACAAAAAGCTATGAATAAAGGAAATGCCTGTATATAAAAGAATGCATACTATCAGGATTTTCATGACGCTTGGATTGGCAGATATGACTTTTACAAACCTCATATCCTGTCCAACACCAGCTTCTCAATGAAAAACATTCCACCTTATAGCGGAGAAGGACGTCAAGGCTACAGTTACAACTCCAGTGACGGATCAATGGGTCCGGGAGCAAATACCGGCTACACCTGCGGAGTCAAGGATGTCAGATGATGTGCCTGCAGCGCTGCAGGACTCTCTGTCCGGTCTATGGCAGTACCGTGCGGTCACGGTCATTGCCACAGCGCCTGTAGCGGCAGTTCCGGTGTTTCCCTTCTGCAAAGGTGAACCGTTTCCCGCGTTTAGGGTACACCTTTGCAGGTATCCGATGGGAGAAGCGGGCTCCAGAGGCGTGGAAGCCCGGTTGGGTTTTGTGCTATGCTCGCAAGTGAACCAAAGATGTGGGAATCGGGTTCACCTTTGATCAATGCAATGCTGCAAATGCCCCGGCAGCAATACTTACGGCAGGCCGGTAAACAGGCAGAATTGAACTGTGCCGGTAAATCACTTAGTGAAACAAGTTAAACAAGTTTGCCGGACGAGTTTGGCAAATGGCTATGTGTCAGGTGGCTCTGGTTCAAATGTGCCGGACGGACGGTGCTGCAAACAGTTCTGTTATTCCGGTTCCGTAGGGCCTGTATCGGCTGCCGGCGGGAAGTAGAGGGCCAGGCGGCGGGCCTGGGCGGGAGGGAGGATGCGGCTGTCGAGGATGGTCTGGAAGGTGAAATCCGCTTTTGGAACGGTGCGGCGGAGGCGCTCGATGCCTTTTGCGGCGTATGTGCCGATGTAGGGGTGGGCGGCCATGGAGTCCAGGGACATGGTGTAGAGGTCCAGGGGGCGTATGGAGGCCGGGTCGATGTATAGGCGGTCGGCCAGGCGGTGGAGACGGGCGGTGTCCATGCCTCGGATGTCCAGCAGCTGGGTGAGGTCGGCGTAGAAGCCCAGCCGGTCGCGGTAGGCGAGGATCTGGCGGGCGTAGTAGGGGCCTATGCCGGGGAGGGCGTCCAGGGCGGCGCTGTCGGCGGAATTGAGCTCGACGCGGTCCCAGTGCCATCCGTCGTGGGGGTATGCTGCGGAGGGGCTGTCGGTCTGTATGGAATTATTCCGGCCGTCCGGGGTGCCGCTGGGATACGGGGCCCGGCTGTCGGCTGCTGTCGAGGCCGGGGAGTGGGGGTGTGCCGGGTCTGGTGGGTTGGCGCGCGATGTGCTGCCTGGCCGGGGTGCGGATGCTGCGGAGGATGTCCTGTCGGGATGGCCGTCTTGTCGCGGCTCGTTCGGACGGTCGGGTGCAGTTCCGTTGTCTCCCGCTTTGAATCCGGCATCGGAACAGTTGTGCCGGCCAGCCCTCCCTCCGGCAGCATTGTCCTGAGCATTGCCTTGACCATCGGCCTGCGCCGTCTGCCGTTCAGTCTCCTGCATTGTCCTACCGCTTGAGCCGTATGAGCTGCCTGACCGCCGGCTGTCTATAAGATATTTCCCGAAGAATACCGCCTGTGCCGCCAGTATCAGGCACACCAGGACGACCACTCCCTGTGAGAACAGTTTCTGTCCCTTACTCTTCTTCCGGCTGTCCATGTCTTCCCACATAGTCCTTCCCTTCTACGATGAATACTATCTCGCCCTTGGGCGGGTTGTCGGTATACCAGGAGGCCAGTTCCGATAGGGTGCCGCGGCGGGTCTCCTCGTGTATCTTGCTGATCTCGCGGGAGACGGAGGCTTTTCTGTCCGGTCCGAAGTACCCGCACATCTGTGTGAGGGTCTTGGCCAGACGGTAGGGGGACTCGTAGAATACCATAGTCCGTCCTTCTTCCGCCAGTGCGGTCAGTCTGGTCTGCCGTCCCTTCTTTACCGGTAGGAATCCCTCGAAGACGAATCTGTCCAGCGGCAGTCCCGAGTCCACCAGGGCGGGTACGAAGGCTGTGGCTCCGGGCAGGGTGATCACTTCTATCCCGGCCTCCGCACATTCCCTGACGAGCATGAATCCCGGGTCGGATATCCCCGGAGTGCCCGCGTCAGAGACCAGGGCTATGTCCATGCCCGAGAGCAGCTTCTCGCAGACGGGGCGTACCCGTGCGTGCTCGTTGAACTTGTGATGGGCCTCGGTCGGCTTGGAAATGCCGTAATGCTTGAGCAGCACCGAGGTGGTGCGGGTGTCCTCGGCCAGAATCAGGTCGACCTGCCTGAGAACCTCCACAGCCCTGAAAGTCATGTCCTCCAGATTGCCCACGGGGGTGGGCACGATGTAAAGCTTGCCTGCCATGGTAGAAAATGAGAATTTAGTTATTAGTTTGACTATCTAATTTTGCCTCTATCTCTTTAATGGACGGCATTGTGCCTTCCACCTTCTCGGGATATAGTTTTTCAAGTTCATATTCAGATATTCCAAGGGGCTGACTGCTTGATTCAAGTGCGTATTGAGCCAAAGTATTGTTCTTTTGCTTGCAAATAAGTAATCCTATCGTTGGATTGTCGCGTCCCTCTTTGCGTAAAATATGATTGCAAGCCACAACATAGCCGCTCAACTGCCCGACATCAGCAAAGTCAAACTCACCAATTTTGACCTCTACCACGACATAACAGGACAGTTTGAGGTTGTAAAAGAGCAGGTCAATAAACTTTTCTTTCTCATCTATTTGTAGGCGGTACTCCTTGCCTACATAAGCGAACCCGGTGCCAAGCTCCAGCAGAAAGTTTGTGATATTGGTGAGCAATGCGTCTTTAAGGACTCGTTCGTTGTATTTTCCTTGCAAATTAGTGAAAGAAAAGTTGTATGGGTCACGTGTCATTTCCTGTGCCAGATCGCTGTCAGCATCAATAAGCGTGCTCTTGAAATTGCTCTGAGCTTTGCTGCTGCGTTCATATAGGTTTGTCCCCAGCATATTGAGCAGTACATCCCGGCTCCAACCATTTTCCAATGTTTGACGGACATAGAACAAAGCCTTTTCCGGGTTGTTCGAACATTTGTCTATTATATAGCGGTGATGCCCCCATGGAATAGAAAACAATTCAGAATGCAATCTTTCCACAAACTGTGGAAGATTTGCCTTTTCAAATTCTTCCACAACTTGTGGAAGAATTGCAATATGCTGGCTGTAAAGACTATAAAAGCGTTTTGCATAACGGATGGAAGTTTCCGACAGGCCCTCTACATCAGGCATTTCGTGGCGTAAATCACGGCTTAGCGTAGCGTAGAACCTACTACCGTACTTATTGTCTGCTTGCTTATCTTCTATGTCCTTGCCAAGTTCCCAATAATAGTGGAGCAATTCGTTGTTCACTTTTACTGCAGCCTTGATCTGACTGCTGCGGTAACGCTTTACGAGTTCCTTGACCCATAGCGTGTAATCCTTATCCAATATACCTATTGACTTATCCATAGCCATTTATATTTCGTTAATTGCCAGTTCGCCGTACATTAGTTTGGAAAGGAGCGTATTGATCCCTTTTGCTGTTTTCCACTGTTTCAAAAATGAGAAGTAACGATAAAATGTTAATTTTGCAGTCCGGATGCCGGGACGTGAGCATCCATCTCAAAGGACAAAAGTAAGAAAATGTTTTCAGAATATGCAAAAAAACCGGGCTGGATCGAGGTCATCTGCGGCTCGATGTTTTCAGGAAAGACCGAGGAACTGATCCGCAGGCTCAAGCGGGCCAAGTTCGCCAACCAGCGGGTGGAGATATTCAAGCCGGGAATAGACACGCGCTACTCCGCCGAGGAGGTGGTCTCGCACGATGCGACTGCCATCATGTCCACACCTGTGGAGTCTTCGGCCAGCATCCTGCTGCTCTCGGGGGATGTGGATGTGGTGGGTATCGACGAGGCCCAGTTCTTCGATGACGGGATAGTGGACGTATGCCGCCAGCTGGCGTCTTCCGGCATAAGGGTGATAGCCGCCGGCCTCGATATGGATTACCTCGGAAAGCCCTTCGGCCCGATGCCGGCCCTCATGGCCGTGGCCGAATACGTGGACAAGGTGCATGCCATCTGCGTGCGTTGCGGCGATCCGGCCCTGCATTCCCACCGCCTGAGCTCCAGTGACCGCCTCGTCGAACTGGGGGAGAAGGACATCTACGAGCCCCTGTGCCGGCATTGTTTCAACAAATGTATGGAGAATTCGGAGTAAGAATGGAGAGGAATCGGTTTTGATTCCAAAATTTCATTATTTTTGCAGCCGGGACTACATATTATTGAATGGAAATATTTATAATACTTCTTCTTATTCTACTCAACGGCCTTTTCTCCATGAGTGAGGTCGCTCTTATAAGTGCTAGAAAATCAAGTCTTACCGCAGATGCCAAGCGTGGCAGCCGTACCGCAAAGAACGTGCTCAGCCTGACCGAGAGGCCCAACAGGTTTCTGTCCACCGTACAGATAGGCATTACCCTCATAGGCATTCTCACCGGTCTCTACTCGGGAGATTCGATAGCATACAAGTTTTCGGATATCCTTGAGGGATGGGGCATGTCGGAGGGCGTGGCCCAACCTGTCGCCCAGGTGACCATCGTCATCATCGTGACTTACCTGTCGATAGTCATAGGCGAGCTGGTGCCCAAGCGTCTGGGACTGGGCTCTCCCGAGAGCATCGCCAAGGTGGTGTCCGGCCCGATGCTGGTCCTTTCCTGGATAGCCACTCCTTTTGTCTGGATATTGGACAAGAGCACGTCGCTGGTAACCAAGGCTTTCCACGTGGAGGAGAAGGAGGCGAAGGTGACGGAGGAGGAGATCAAGTCGATGGTGGCCGAGGGTAAGGAGGACGGTGAGGTACAGGACGTCGAGCAGGATATCGTGGAGAGGGTGTTTTCTCTGGGTGACAGAAGTATAGAGTCCATAATGACCAGCCGCAACGAGATAGTCTGGATAGACAAGGAGATGACGCGCGAGGAGATAAGCACTACCGTCCAGGAGAACCTGTTTGAGGTATACCCCGTAGGCGACGGCAGCCTGGACGAGATAGTCGGGGTGGTCTACCTCAAGGACCTTTTCGGCAAGCTGGACAACGACAGCTTCTCCCTCGACGAGATAGTCCGTCCCGTTCAGTATTTTCACGAGTACACCGATGTGTATAAGGTGCTCGAGCAGATGAAGAAAGCCCATGTGACCTATGGTCTGGTCTGCGACGAGTTCGGTGTGTGTCAGGGTATCGTGACATACAAGGACATCCTGGAAGGACTGGTGGGCTCGATAGATGATGAGGAGGACGAGCCGGATATCATCGAGCGCAAGAGCGGAGGCTGGCTGGTGGACGGCCAGTGCCCCTTCTACGACTTCCTGGCCCATTTCGACATGGAGGATCTGGCTTCCGAGAAAGAAAATGACTACAATACGGTCGGTGGCCTGATTCTTGAACTGCTGGAGCATATACCCCAGTCAGGAGAGTGGGTGGACTGGCACGGATTGCGCCTGGAGGTAGTGGATATGGACGGCCCCAGGATAGACAAGGTGCTGGTCAACAGGCTTCAGGCCGTGTCGGACGGGGAGGGGATGGAAGAGGACAAAGACAAGGATAAGGATTAAAAGATAAGGCAATGAGAAAGTTAACCGCAACAATCTGCACATTGATGTCCGCCGCGGCCCTCGTGCTGTCCGGCGGATATTCTGTATCCGCTCAGGACTACGATAAGTCGGGGTATTGCCCCATCACCAAGGGAATGGTACTGGAATATGTCAATTATGATTCCGACGGAGCAAAGATGAGCTCCTATATCATGAAGGTGAGCGCAGTCGAGGGAACTCTGACGGACGGTACGGTGACATTTGACCAGTATTTCTACGATGAGGACGGCAGTCCTCTCTTTGATGACAACGGCGGCAATCTTCCGATGGAGGTTACGGTCGGCGGTCCCGAAGGCACCGTCTCGCGCATGAGTGACGTGGGCAAGGTGATGAAGGTCCAGGACATCATGTCCAAGGGCGATGCCAGCAGCGTGCCCTCCGGCATCAAGGCCGGTACAACCATACCGGACGGCACCATCAAGGTGAAAATAGGCAAAATCTCGGCGACTATCGTCACGCAGAACCGTCAGGTGGTGCAGCAGAAGGACATCACGGTCCCTGCCGGTATCTTCGACTGCTTCCTGATCAAGGAAGAGCAGGTGACCAGGACAGTGGGCTCCAAGGCAGAGCGCATCGAGACCTGGTATGCGGCCGGCATCGGCTGCATCAAGCAGGCAGTGTATGACCGCAAGGGCCGTCTGGACCATACCCAGGAGCTGGTTTCCATCAAGTTCGAAAACTAAACAGAACAAATAACTATACATGAACACTATCACCTGTAGGGACATAGTCAAGACGTTCGGTACCTATACCGCCCTTAACCATGTCTCGATAGAGGTCCCAAAAGGGACTATCTTCGGTCTGCTGGGCCCCAACGGCGCGGGCAAGACCACTCTCATCCGCATTATGAATCAGATTACGATGCCCAACTCCGGAATCGTCCTCTTCAACGGCAATCCTGTCGTTCCGGACGATGTCTACCGCATCGGCTACCTGCCCGAGGAAAGGGGACTGTACAAGAAGATGAAGGTAGGGGAGCAGGCTCTCTATCTGGCACGCCTCAAGGGACTCAGCCGTCAGCAGGCCATGACCGAACTGAAGAAGTGGTTCGTGAAGTTCGGTATCGAGGGCTGGTGGAACAAGAAGGTGGAGGAACTGTCCAAGGGTATGGCCCAGAAAGTACAGTTCATCACCACCGTGCTGCACAGGCCGGAACTGCTGATTCTCGACGAACCGTTCTCCGGCTTCGACCCCGTGAATGCCCAGCTCATCCGCGACGAGATACTGCGTATGAGGGATGAGGGCACTACAGTTATCCTCTCGACACACAACATGGCCTCGGTGGAGGAGCTGTGCGACAATATAGCCCTGATCAACAAGTCCAACCTTGTGGTCACCGGCGGTGTGGAGCAGATCCGCCGCGAGCACGGCAAGAACCAGGTGGAGGTGCTTTACCGTCCAGGCGATGCGTCGGTAGATATGGCCGGCTCGGAGATTCTGACTCTGGCCTTCGACGTGGAGCACAAGGATATCCGCAGAGCCGTCTACGACGTGGCCAAGGGCACGCTTTCCGGCCGGATACTTTCGGAACTGGCGGCAAGCGGTATCGACGTGGTGTCTTACCGCGAGCTGATACCGAGCATGAACGATATTTTCATCCAACTGGTAAAAGGGGAGGACAAGTAATATGGACTTCAAGAAGATAAAACTCGTACTGGGACGTGAATTCTCCATCCGCGTCAAGAAGAAATCATTTATCATCACTACTATCGTCACACCGATTCTCTTCGCTGCCCTGATGATCGTGCCCTCTCTTATCATGATGGCCGACCTGGACAAGGATGTCAGCAAGGTGATGGTGGTCGACGCATCGGGTATTGTGGCCCAGTCGCTCGAGAGCGGGGCGGAGATTGAGTACATTATCTCGGAAAGCGGCGATATGGACTTCGTCAAGAACCATCTCGACAGTCTGGGAGTGTATGCGGCGATGTACGTCTCGCCCCTGGATACCGCCAACAACGTGACAGTGGACGCCTACGCCGCCAAGCAGATCAACGCCAAGGTTAGCGATGCGATAAAGGCCGATGTCAACGATATCATCGAGCGCTACAAGCTCCAGCAGTACAACATAGAGAACTTCGACCGGATACAGGCCGACCTCAATCACGAAGTGGAGCTGAACACCTATATCGTCAGCGAGGACGGGCAGGAGCGGGAGTCCTTAGTCGGCATCAGCATGGCCATCTCCTTCATCATGGGCTTCGTCATCTACATGTTCGTAACCATGTTCGGCAATATGGTGATGTCCAGCGTCATCAACGAGAAATCCAACAAGATAGTGGAGGTCATCGTCTCATCCGTAAAGCCTTTCGACCTGATGATAGGCAAGATACTCGGAGTGGCCAGCGTGGCCCTCACCCAGTTCTTCATCTGGGTGATCCTGACCCTGGCCATCGTATTCGGCTTCCAGCTCGCTATGGGACCTGAACTGATGAGCGACCCCGAGGCCATGGAGCAGATGACCCAGATGGCCGGCATGGACTCTGAGCAGATGGCCCAGATAGCCTCGGCCTCCGACAGCGAGGTCGCACAGGTCTTCACTGCCCTCAAGGAAGTCAACTTCGGCCTCATCATCGGCTGCTTCCTGATTTACTTCGTGCTTGGATACCTGCTCTACGCTTCCCTCTTTGCGGCCATAGGCTCGGCAGTGGACAACGAGGCCGATACCCAGCAGCTCGTCCTGCCCGTGACCATTCCCCTTATCCTCGGCCTGCTGCTCATGCTCCAGACCTTCCAGAATCCTGACGGACAGCTGGCCTTCTGGGGCTCCATGATTCCCTTCACTTCCCCCATGGTGATGCTGGCCCGCGTGCCCTTCGAGGGCTGCGTACAGACCTGGGAGCTGCTGCTCTCCATCGGGCTGCTGCTGGTGACATTCCTCATCGCGGTGTTCTTCTCCGGCAAGGTTTACCGGATAGGTATCCTGATGCATGGGACGAAGTATTCGTGGAAGGATATTTGGAAGTGGCTAAAATACTAGTTTCGGTGCGGCATAACGGGGCAACCGCTGCGTTGTCTTCGGCTCGTAGCTCAGTCATTTACATTTAGTAAACTCCTTCGCTACTCGCCTCGACGCCTTGCGTTTTACCCACTCTGACGCACCTCGGGTGAGGCTTTGTTTAATTTGCGATGATTTGCCTCTCTCCGGTTTTGTCCGTTTTCGGGTAGACCTTGGAATGACGGATTGTTTGAATTGTTTAAGAATTAGAATTTAATTTTACGATTTTTACGATGAAGGATTGTAAGTTTTTATTTGTGGTTCCTGTGCTGCTTTTGGCGGGACAGCTGCTTAGTGCTCAGAACTTTGAGTACAAGTGGCAGAGGGTACGCATGGATTCGACCTACGAGAGTGCGACCGTGTATCTGGTGGACCGCATCATCGCTGAGCATCAGGAGCAGATGGGCCCTCTGATGAAGGTGGTCATCTACTCCAATGCCGAGATAGAGGAGGCCCAGCCCGAGAGCGCCCTGACCAACCTGGTGGCCGACATGCTGATACATGCAGCTCAGCCTTATATCGACAACGATTATCCCACGCTCTCCCTGACCAACATGGGCGGCATCCGCAGCAACTTCCCCAAGGGTGCGGTCCGCGTCTACGACATCTATTCCACCCTTCCGTTCAACAACTCGGTCGTAGTGGCCGTGATGAAGGGCAAGGACGTGCGGGAGATACTCGAGAACTTCGCTCACCGCGAGCGCTTCGAGGCCCTCGGCGGAGTGCGGATACTGGTCGAGGACAAGGAGATAGAGAACTGCCTGATAGGAGGGCAGCCCTTGGAGGAGGACGGCCTGTACAACCTTGTGACCATCGATTTCCTGCTCGACGGCGGCGATCGCTTCCACATCGGCAGCGAGGCCGTCTCCATCGAGCGCACCGGCATAGTGATGCGGGACGCTGCGGTGGCCTATCTGGAGGAACTCTCCGAATCAGGGGTGGTGCTGGAGAACAAGACGGACGGACGTGTAATTATTGATGATTAAGACAGTTATGAAAATGAAAACGATATTCGCGGCAGCGGCATTGCTTCTGCTTGTTTTTGCGCCGGTTCCCGCTGCCAGTGCCCAGGACCTGGTGATTCTGCATACCAATGACACCCATTCCCAGATAGAGGAGGTCCGTGTGGGCAGAGGTGCCGGGACAGGCGGCGTTCACCGACGCGCCGAGTATTTCCGTCAGGTGCTGGACCAGTACGGTAAGGATCATGTGCTCATCGTAGATGCCGGGGACTACAATCAGGGTACGCCCTATTTTACCGTCTTCGGGGGAGACCTGGAAATGGAGGTGATGAACGCCCTCGGCTATGAGGTCGTGGCCATCGGCAATCACGAGTACGACAATGGGGTAGACGAACTCGCCCGCCGTCTGTCCAAGGCCAGGTTTCAGACCGTTTGCGCCAACTATGATTTCTCCGGCACTGCTTTGGAGGATCTGGTGAAGCCTTACGTTATCGTGGAGAAGGCCGGAAAGAAGATAGGCATCTTCGGCCTGACTGTTCCTCTGAGGACCTTAGTGGCCAGGCAGAATCTGAAGGGCATCGTCTACATGGACGCCTTCGCTTCCGCCGACAAGTGGGCTGACTATCTGAAGAACGTCGAGAAGTGCGACCTGGTCATCGCCCTCACTCACCTCGGTTACTCCGGCTATCCGGACCAGGCCAACGATGTCGCCCTTGCCAAGGATTCCGAGAACATCGACATCATCATCGGCGGCCACAGCCACACCTTCCTCAAGACCGACCGCGTCTACCAGAACCGCGTCGGCCGTGACGTCGTAGTCGTCCAGGCCGGAGCCCAGGGCGAATGGGTCGGCCGCTTCGACATTGACTTCAAGTAGTAACTGCTGAAGACCGGATAGGTCTACTTTGTAGAAGGACGGGGCATCGTCCTTTTTCTTGAGGGACATGATCATGTACACAGGAGCGTAGAGGATTTTCCCTTCCTTTCTCAGATTTCCGTTGTTGAGTACGATGGCATCTTCCAGGGAATATCCACTGCAGTCCAGGATGTTGGAGAGTGCCCTGTGGACTTCATAGTATTTGCCGGATTTGACTTCTATCGGCGGGATTCTGCCGGCAGCTCTATGACGAAGTCCAGCTCACCGCGCTTCTTGTTGTTGTAGTAGTACGGTGTAAGACCGTGGGGCGGTAAGTTCCTGTGGAAACACCGCGGCAATTCCACTCCTTCCAAAGGAGTCGGGAAAACGGCAGAATGTCTACTCCTTCCAATGTCTACTCCTTCCGAAGGAGTTTAGGGATGCAGTACTTGCAGAACGTCGCTACAGTGTCTATAACGGCGGTAGGCAGATTTCACTCCTTCCGAAGGAGTGGGGAAAATGGGGTAATATTCTACTCCTTCCGAAGGAGTAGGAGGTGACGACAAAGGCAAAACGGCACTACAGCGCCCGTGGAGGCACCGCAGCAATTCCACTCCTTCCGAAGGAGTGGGCAAAATGGGGTAATATTCTACTCCTTCCGAAGGAGTAGGAAGACGGTTCACCAACGTGATGCAGGCGTGGATAGAGGATTGTCGACAGATGTGATTGCTTGTGGGCGTTCTAGGCGGGGCAGTGCAGAAGAGCGGGG
>ULLI01020122.1_pt1 | contig 18572 bp, 10 predicted proteins | sample 1951351 | NCBI WGS metagenome assembly ULLI01 (sample SAMEA4835520, study PRJEB28245) | human gut metagenome | biome: gut microbiome; material: fecal sample | place: Denmark | collected 2008 | reverse complement strand
ATAGACCTGAAGACCTGACTCAGACCTGACCCAGACTGAACATACATCATGTTACTCGTGGTAACCTCAGCGGCCTACGCTCAGGACATCACCGTGACAGGTACTGTTACTGATGCTTCTACTGGTGAGACCATCATCGGTGCTTCTGTAGTGCTGAAAGGAAGTACCACACAGTGGGCCATGACCGATGACCTCGGCCAGTACTCTCTGACAGTGCCGGAGAACGGCGTGTTGGAGTTCAGTTTTATGGGATACACGACCCAAGAGATTCCTGTTAACGGCAGGACGACCATTGACGTGGCCCTCGAGATGGATGCCCAGATGCTGGACGACGTAGTTGTAGTGGGCTACGGCTCAGCCAGGAAGATTACCTCTATTGTAGGTTCGGCTTCCACAGTCAATAAGAAGGTCATAGCCAACAGGCCTACCGCCAATGCCGGAGACGCTCTTCAGGGCCAGGTATCCGGTCTGCAGGTGTTCTCATCTTCAGGTGAGCCTTCGGCAAATGTGACCATGTATATGCGCGGTATCAGTTCCATCAACTCGGATACCTCACCTCTGTTTATCCTCGACGGATCTCCTGTATCCTCGGGTGTTTTCTCATCCCTCAACAGCAACGATATCGAGAGCGTGGTCGTTATGAAGGACGCCTCCTCCACAGCCATCTACGGTTCCCGTGCGGCCAACGGCGTTATCTACATCACCACCAAGAAAGGACAGGTCGGCGAAAAGCCCCTTGTATCCCTGAGAGCCCAGTATGGTGTATCCCAGATAGCACGCCATAAGATGGACCTGATGAATGCCGACCAGTGGTTCGAGTTCCAGCGTAAGGTCAATCCCGCGTTTGAGATGACAGCCTATCAGACGGCCTCCCAGCAGCTGGGCATAAACACCAACTGGGTAGACTACTTCTTCAACGAGAACGCGCCTCTGTGGAGCCTGGATGCCTCAGTGTCCGGAGCTTCCGACAAGACCGACTACTATGTGTCCCTGGGTACATTTGACCAGAAAGGTGTGGCTTTCGACTCCGAGCTGACAAGATACAACATCCGTACTAACGTGAACACCCAGGCCACCAAATGGCTGAAGATGGGTATGAACATCGGACTGACGTATCAGGACTACCAGACTACCCCCTACATGAGCAGTGGCCAGAACTCTTACGGAAACATCATGTTCGCGTCCAACAACCTGCCCGCCTGGCTCTCACCCTACGCTCTCCTCTATGATGACAACGGCAATCCTTATCTCGACTATGACCAGGAGGAGATATACTTCTCTCCGGTCGGTCAGTGGAATGCTATCCACCTGTCAAATATCCAGCCTATCAACTATACAACAGTAAGGGTAAATGCAAGCGCATACGAGCAGATTACCCCTATAAAGGGACTCGTGCTTAAAGCTCAGCAGAGCGTGGAGGGTTATGACTACCGTGCATCACAGAAAGCCCTTCCGGTATCATCAGAGGAGTGGCCGTTCGGTCAAAGCACTCCGTCTGCCAGTGAAAATTTCCAGAGATACTACCGCCTGACATTCACCAACACTGCTGAGTACAGCTTCGACATAGCGGACAATAACCATTTCTCCATCCTGGCAGGCCAGGAGGCCATCTTAAGCGATGACGAGCGTTTCGGAGCCTCCTCAAATGGTATGTCGGACCTCCGCCAGCCGTACCTTGACAACGGTACTCAGGCTGATATCCCTTCATGGAGCCGCTCGCAGATCACCTACAACTCATATTTCGCCCGTCTTTCCTACAACTACGCCAGCCGCTACTACCTCGATGCATCATGGCGAATTGACGGTTCGTCCCTCTTCGGCGAGAACAAGCGCTACGCCAACTTCTACTCAGTTGGAGCCATGTGGGACATAAAGCAGGAGGAATGGCTGAAAGGCGCTTCCTGGATTCAGGACCTGCGTCTGAAAGCCAGTTACGGAACCACCGGTAACTCCGGTATTCCCTACAACTATATGTCTTACGGTACAGTAGGAAACTATAGCGGAAACATAGTATATGGGGACATTGTCGGCTGGGGCATCAGTACTCCGCCCAATCCCAACCTGACATGGGAAACCATCGAGACTCTCAACGTAGGTGTCACCACCCGCCTGTGGAACTTCCTGGGCCTTAGCGTTGAATTCTACAACAGGGTGACCCATGACATGCTAATGGAGATTCCATACTCCTATACTACGGGCCACGCATCAGGCTGGGGCAATATCGCCGACATGAGAAACCGTGGAGTGGATGTGGACCTGAGCTTCGACATTATCCAGACCAGCGACATCTACTTCAACATCAAGACCAACTTCAACTACAACAAGAACGAGATAACCAGTCTCTTCGACGGACGTGACGCCTACACTCTGGCCAACACCGGTCTGAGAATGGAGGTGGGCCACGCCTGGGGTGAGTACTACTATGTGCGTTCCGCAGGAGTCGATCCCCGCGACGGTATGCAGATGTGGTACGACAAGAACGGCAACATAACCAAGGAATATTCCGATGACGACGCCGTGATGCTGGGCAAGCAGAGGTACGCACCCTGGTCGGGCGGTCTCCAGCTCAACTTCCAGTACAAGGGGCTGTACGTAGGCGCGGACTTCACATGGGTAGCCGGGAACTGGATTCTGAACAATGACAAGTGGTTCCTGACCAACCCTACGCAGTTCCCCCTGTACAACATGACCACCGATATGCTGAACATCTGGACCAAGCCCGGAGACATTACCGACGTGCCCTCCCTCGAGTCCTCAAGACAGTTCGACGACACATATCTGGAGAACGCCTCGTTCCTGCGTCTGAAGAACCTGCAGATAGCCTACGACTTCCCCAAGAACTGGATGGAAAGGACAGGCTTCCTTGCCGGTATCAGAGTTTATGCCATCGCCCGCAACCTCTTCACCATCACGGAATATTCCGGATACGACCCCGAGGTGGACAGCAATATCCAGATGGGTAATTACCCCAATACCAGGCAATTTAGTTTCGGTATAGAATTAACATTTTAATTAAGGAAAAGAAATGAAAAAGATATTCAAAGTCGTATTGACATCATTAGTCGCGCTAGGAGCATGGAGCTGCTCTATGGATCTCCGTGAACCCGGATCCATAGACACCGAGAATGCTTTGTCCTCCATGAATGATGCCCAGAAACTCCGTTCCGGACGGTACATTGATTTCCGCAGCAGAGTAGGCGGAGACTGGGTCCAGAATTCAGAGATACAGAGCGATCTCTTTCACCCTACCACCAACTATGGCAACAACTGGGGTTCCTTTTTCCGTTGGGAATTCACTGCAAACGAGGGAGCCGTCACTAATGTCTGGAATTATGACTATTCGGCGATAGCCAATGTCAATTTCTTTATCGAGAAGATACAGACAATGATGCAGAATCCTTCGGAAGAGTTCTCAGAAGAGGATCTTCAGACTCTTGAGCTCTATCTGGGCGAATGTTATTTCTTCAGGGCATACTATCACTATGACCTTGCCATGAGATTCTGCGCTCAGTATGACGAGGGTACTGCCGCCAGCGAGTTAGGCATACCTTATATGGAGGTTTATGTTCCTACATCAGACAGAAATACATATCCTTCCAGGGGCACTCTTGAAGAAACATATTCGAAGATCAATGCAGACCTGCAGTTGGCAGAGGACATGATAACTATTGATGGTTCAGGTACCTACAGCATGTACCTCAATGCCGACATAGTTGATGCCTTCAGAGCCAGGGTATTTCTCAATATGGGCCGATACAGTGATGTCATCAACTATGCACAGCCGCTTATTTCAAAATACACGCTGGTCAGCACAGCAGATGAATTCCAGGCCATGTGGGCAGAAGACTCAGGAGTTGAGTGCCTAATGATGATGGATGCCAGCAACCAGAGCAACAATGGGGCTACATCCATGGACATCAGCTATATGTCTTACAACAGTAATGACAGAGCATATGAGCCTTTCTTCCTTCCGGAACAGGGCATAGTGGACATCATAAACGAATATAGCGGAGACTACAGGGCATCACAGTTCCTCACCTACGGAGATGTTACCTGCAACGGAGTCACTGCCCCAGTATACATGTTCTCCAAGTTCCCCGGCAATCCCGCACTTTTCCCTGACGGAATGGAACTTCCTCAGTCCAATTATCTGCACAAGAACAAGCCGTTCCGCATTGCCGAGGTCTACCTCAACCTTGCTGAGGCCTATGCGCAGAGCAACAACACGGCTGATGCGACATCCACCCTCAACACACTCAGGGCTCATCGTATCCCCGGCTTCAACATGTCCACCTCCTACCCTGACGTGATGTCCGAAATCAAGGACGAGCGCGTACGTGAGCTTATCGGTGAGGGATTCCGCATCTATGACCTGAAGAGATGGGGTGACCCTGTCGCCAGAACATCCATACAGGAAGGCTCGGACGCTCTTATGTACAGTCACTCTTCTATCAACGAGACATTCCCTGCCGGCAACTTCCGCTTCGTATGGCCCATACCTCAGGCTGAACTGGATGCCAATCCCAATTTTGACGGGCAGCAGAATCCTGGTTATTAACAGTTATTTAAATAGACAAAAATGAACAGAATCAAAATACTATTGGCCGTAACGGCCCTCGTGGCATTCCTCGCCTCCTGTTCTGAGAAAGATTTCACTCCCGCCACCGGCAATACTCCGGTAGAACTGGCAGTTGCGGATACAATTACACTCACAAGCGAGTATATAATCATACCTGTACAGCAGACAGAAGAATCACAGACAGCCACAAAAGTTGGTATCGAGATACTAAGTTGTACTGCTTTGAATCTCGAAGGTGAAATAATTGCCCTTGCACCTGACACTGCTTTCATGGTCACTTCCAATGAGATATATGTAATGCCCGCATCTGAGGGCGAGTGTGGTTTTGAGATTCGCATTCCAGGCTATCTGGATTATCAAAGTATAGACTTCAGTTTGCGCCTTGTTGGTGAGAATCTAGGCACTACAATAGAGAAAACGGTTACAGCTATGGCTCCCACTGAGATAGATATGACAGGATATTGGGATATCGGTGGCAGCGAATTCACTGTCAGCCTGGATGATAATGGAAATTATTTCGTTACAGATCCATTTACCGGTTTTGAATGGGCTGCAGTAAGAGAACAGAACACTCTTACAGTATCAATTCCCGATGTATGGCCCACAGGAAATGTGGGTACCCCTCATGGAGAAGTTTCAATATATTTCATTGGGTATCCTGACGGCTCATTGTACTTAGATGTGCCAAGTGTCTGGAATTTCACTTCCCCTAGTACATTAACACTGACTAATGGTCTGGCAATAGGATTTGTATCTCCCGTTGATGGATACTTCTACAACTGGACAGGTTCTATTATTGAACAAGGAACCGTAGGAAATAAAATTTAATAGAAGGCTCTAGGTTCATTGAATTAGTGAGGAGGCTGATTTGAGCATTTATATTCAGCCTCCTTTTTTATTTATAAAGCACTGTTAAATCCATTTACCATGAGATTTCCACTACGATTATCAGTCCTGATGTTCCTTTTGGGTTCCTACTCATACGCTGGTTATACCCAGTCCATTGAAGGGACTGTTACGGTCGATGCCCGACAGGACCTGCTGTCCGTACTTCCTGAGGAAGTATCGTACTTTCTTCCACGGTTCGAGGATGCATACGTGATGTTCAAGGACGGCACAAGTTCTATGGGGAAAGTAAACATCTGTCTGGTAGACAATTCAGTCCGACATATCAATTCTAACGGCGACACTCTCCTCCTTGCGAATCAGGACAGGGTTCAGCGCGTGCTGGTGGCTGATACTGTCCTGCTGTATGCGGAGAATGCTTTCGTAAAGCAGCTCATGGTCTACGGCCAGTTATCCATCTCGGAACGAAGGCGTCTTGAACTGGACAAGAGGCAGGAAGTGAGTCAGGGAGCATACGGTTCGCTGCCGCCCACATCCACCGCTGTGACAGGCAACCTTATGCTTCTGGATCCCACCAGAAAGTTCGATGCCAGGTCAGACATCTCGTACAGTTTCAAGGTAGACTACGTGCTCACCGACAGGGAGCGAATCTACCCCGCGGGACGTAAGTCCTTCACACGTCTGTTTCCGGAGCACAAGAAGGAAATAAACGCATACATCAAGAACCACAGAACGAACTTCAAAGATCCGCGGTCGCTTGTGGAATTGTTTTACTATTGTACTGAACTGTAATGAAAAAAACACATTTCACCATCATTCTTTCGGCATCCGTCCTTTCCCTGCTCCTGCCCGTCTCGTGCAGCGAGGAAGGGCTTTCCAGGAGGCCTGACACAGTGACCCTCAGCGGACGTACATTCCCCTCGTCCGCATTCCGTCAGGGGGTCATGAGACTGAAACTGACGGAAGAATCTTACGCCTCGTTCGAGTCCCGCATGGCCCCCGACGGTACGGCTGCCCTGACTGGAGTCCGGTCCGTGGACGATGTCCTGGCTTCACTGGGTCCGGTCCGTATAGAGAGGGCCGTTCCCGACGGAGGCAAGTACGAGCCTCTGCAGCGTAAGTGGGGACTTCATCTGTGGGTCAACGTGTACTTCGACGAGTCGCTGCCCCTGTCCAAAGCCGGTGAGGCCGTGCTCGGAACCGACGGGATAGCCTACATGGAGTATATTCCCAAAACAGTGCTGCTGTGGGACGGACAGGTAACGCCAGTGGACGCGCCGGCAGCCGCACCTGCATCGGAGACCCCAGAATACCCTGTGTTCGATGACCCGTATCTGTACTCCGACCAGTGGCATTACTACAACGATGGCTCTGAGAGGGGTATGACTGCCGGCTCCGACATCGACGTTCTCCCCGTATGGAGCAGGGGTGTCACCGGCAGCAGCAATGTCATAGTTGCAATAGTGGACGGAGGTATAGACATTGACCACGAGGACCTGGCCGCCAATATATGGCAGAATCCCAATGCTGCCGAAGGCTACCCGCACGGCTTCAACTTTGTGAGGAACAACGGAGAAATAGTCGCCCATAGCCACGGTACCCACGTGGCCGGAACAGTAGCGGCAGTCAACAACAACGGTATCGGAGTCTGCGGAATCGCGGGCGGTGACTTGAAAGCCGGAATTCCGGGAGTGAGACTCATGTCCTGCCAGATATTCGAGACCGGGGAGGACGGGAAAGACGTGTCCGGTCCGGGCTCGGAAGCCATTATCTGGGCCAGCAACCACGGTGCGGTCATTGCCCAGAACAGCTGGGGATACTCGTATGAGACACTGGACGATGCTCTTGCGGGTTACGTTCCGGAATATGACAAGATTGCTATCGACTATTTCACAGCTAACGCCGGCTATGACGAGAACGGCAGGGAGGGCGGCAACCAGACAGGGCCCATGGCCGGAGGGCTGGTGATATTCTCCGCCGGCAACGACGCCTGGCCCGTGGGCTATCCCGGAAACTATGAGACAGCCGTGGCCGTCTCGTCCGTGGGCGCTGATTACCAACCCGCCTATTACACCAACTACGGGGACTGGGTCGACATCACCGCTCCCGGTGGTGACGTGCAGAAGAACTACCAGGTCATGAGTACCCTGCCCGACAACCAGTACGGACTGATGCAGGGCACGTCCATGGCCTGCCCCCATGTCTCCGGAGTAGCGGCTCTGCTGGTTTCTGAATTCGGAGGTCCCGGGTTCACCAATACCGAGCTGCGGCGGCTGCTGGAGGAAGGTGCCAGGGATATTTCAGAATATTACAGCGGAGAGAAGTATCTTGGACGCGGCCTCCTGGACGCCCGCCGCTCGTTCTCCCTGCGCAGCGGGGAGGCTCCGGAAGCCGTGGCTACTGAAGGTCTCATACCCGATGTTATTGCAAACAACATTCTTTTTAATGTCAGCGTACCGGCTGACCCTGATGACGGATGTGCCTACTTCATCCGGATGCGCTGTACCCCTGTCGGAGGAGGGGAGTCTGTGTATGAGGACACGGCCGTACCCCACTACATGAAGGCCGGGGACATAATCAATGTATCTGCTCATGGTCTGGAATTCAGCACAGAGTACACTGTCACCCTTTCCGCCCTTGACCTGGCCGGAAACGAGTCGGCAGTATCGGAGGCCATCGCAGTCTCCACTGAAGCCAACAACGCTCCTGTAATCGAACCGAAAACCACAGGCGACACAGTCATCAACCTCTACCAGACCGTCCGCCTCGACTTCGGAATACGTGAGCCGGACTGGCATGCTTTCGATGTTTCGATGCAGGATGTTCAGGGCATGTCGCTGTCGAAGCTGAATGACACCACATGGCGTGTGACCATGTACGGTGAGAGACTGGGTATCGGGGAACATGAGGCTGTGATTACTGCCGAGGATGAGTACGGACTCTCCTCCCGTTTCACTGTTAGGTGCATTGTCAAGGACAACTCGGCCCCGGTCGCTGTCAGGACGATAAATGACACCGTCATCAACGCCACCGGCAGCGGCCAGCCCGTACTTGAACTGAATCTCGGCGTGTATTTTTCAGATCCCGACTCGGACGCGCTGTCTTACAGCGTGTCATACTCCGACAACAACGTAGCCGGCGGATCCGTCAGCAACGGCATACTGTCCCTCACTCCTGTTGTGTACGGTCTTGTGGACATCACGGTCGTGGCACAGGACCCGCTGGGAGAAAAGGCGTCGCAAACATTCACCTTGCTGATACGCGACGGCTCCCGCCCCGCTGACTTCTATCCCAACCCCGTGGCGGACACCCTTTACGTCCGTACCGGGGAGCCTGAGGAAGATGTCACTGTCATGATTCGGGCCGCCAACGGCGCAGTAGTCCTCTCACAGAGCGGTTGTGTTTCCCCATTCGCGCCGCTTACCGTAGACATGAGCGCCCTTCCGGGAGGCATCTACAGCGTGACGGCATCCATCAATGATACAGAGCACACCCAGACCATAGCCAAGCTGTAAAGAAACTCGCAATATATACTAATGTTTGAAAACACTATTTTTCTGCAAATTTAGTGTTTTCAAACATTAATTGCTATATTTGCAGCATGAAAGACATCAGCATAGAAGAGCTTTACCGCAGCTTTGAGCGCAGGCTAAGAGGCTACGACCTCCGCTTTTTCAGGTATCTCTATAGCGGGATAGACTGGAATGAAAGGCTTATAGGCATCAAGGGACCGAAAGGATGCGGAAAAACAACAATCCTTATGCAGCGCATTCTCAAAGATTTTCCCGAGAGAGACAAGGCTCTCTACATCTCATTGGACGATCTGTGGTTTTCCGCAAATTCTCCCATGGATGCCGTAGAACGCCACTGCCAGTGGGGAGGAACCCATCTTTTTATGGACGAAGTGCACTACTATCCCAAATGGCAGCAGTTGCTGAAAAATATCTACGACCAATACCCCGAACTGCACATAGTATACACAGGCTCTTCCATGCTGCAGATAGATCCCGCAAAGGGAGATCTTTCCAGAAGACAGACCTTACACTCCCTCCAAGGTCTGTCTTTCAGGGAATTCTTGGAATTTGAAGGAATCACCGGCATCCCGGTTGTCCGACTGGAGGACCTGCTGTGCTCGCATGAGGAGATTGCCAGGGAGATTACTTCAAGGATCAGAATCATGCCTTACTTCCACGCATACCTGCAACACGGATACTATCCGTTCTACCGCGAAAGTCAGTACAATTACCACCTGAGACTCAAAGAGGTCGCGAACACCGTCATAGAGGTTGACTATCCTCTTGTAGACGAGATATCCGTCTCCACCATCCGAAAGACCAAAAAGATGTTCATGATACTGGCCGCACGTGTCCCTCAGACCCCCAAAATGTCCGAGCTGTACCACCAGCTGGAAACAGACCGGAACCAGGGGCTGAAAATGCTGGGTGCGCTGAAACGGGGAGGCCTACTCAGCTTGCTGTCGTCAAAAAACAGAAGTTATAAAGAATTAGGACGTCCGGACAAAATCTATCTGGACAACACCAATCTCATGTATGCCCTTTCCCCGGAAATCAACACCGGGACCATGAGAGAGACATTTTTCTTCAATCAGCTGAAGCAGGCGCACACAGTAACATATCCTGCGGCGGGAGACTTTCTGATAGACAACCGCGCGACATTCGAAATCGGAGGACGGGGCAAGGACTTCACACAGATACGCAGCATCCAGGACAGCTATCTGGCAGTGGACGAAGTAGAAATAGGCCATAGAAACCGCATTCCGCTGTGGATGTTCGGGCTGCTCTACTGACCTTTGCAACCGGGCAATGCCGGAAACACCGCCACAGGCCCTGTAGAAGTGGTAGGGCTGCACGCCACTGCAAAGGCGAACCGGAAACGCGGGATTTCGGTTCACCTGCGCATAGAACGATGGAATCCTTACCACTACAACCGAGCCCGTCCACCGCCTCGACGTCAGCGACTTCTTGATTTCTTTACCGTCCCTGACGACGGGTCTACTATTGATGCCCGCTGTTGCTTATTTAACAAAAACTAAAATTTTCACATGATTATTAAATATTTTTATGTATAATTGCAACCCTTATTACAAAGTATAACATAAATTTACATTTTTTATAACACACACTCAACCTCACTAACCATTTTAAAGAACCACCTCAATGAAAAAAATCAGACTTCTTATGACCGGTCTGTTATCCGCGCTAACTGCGCATAAAAAGAGAGGTCGGGTTTTAGTTATCCTTCATAAGGCTGGATTTCCACAGGACCCTCCCATGTGCCTGTCAGATTGTATTGGCCTTCCATCTGGAGGTTGAACTCGAAGGAGAATGTATTCTCAGCTGTCTGATTGACTTCCACTGTTCCGCCGGAGATGAATCCGTAGGTTTGTCCATCAACCAACAGATACGAACCTGATTCAAGGACCATACCGAAGAAAATTGTTGCGGTTCCGAACTCGATGGTACCTGGCTCAAGGGTTCCGGTAACAATATATCTTCCGGGAATCATGGTTCCTTCTGTGTTTGCAGCCATGAATGACAAATTGAGAATGGTGTTGCCCTGAACGAACTCAATTGCAAGATTTCCTCCGTCCTCGAATCCTGTATAGCGGGCGCTCACTGATTCGGGAGTAATTGTCATGTCTCCTGTAACAGCAGAGTAATCTCCGTCGGGACGTGTCCATTCATCGGAAGGACTTAAATCTGCAAATGACTGAGCGCCATTGTAAACTACGTGATGAGTTTCTCCTTCGATAGTGACTGTCAGCTCGAAATTCCAGTTGTCTCCGTCCTTGGTTACGACAAGTGTTCCTTCTTCGAAATCATATGATGTTCCAAGTCCTGAGAAATCCGTCTGTTTGAGGCAGCAGAGATTGGTGAAAGTTCCGTTCTCTTTTGTGCTCTCCAAGTCGAATGTATAGGTTCCCTCCTGAATGAAGGCATTGGCAGCATCCTCAGAAGTGGGGGCATAGAGGTCGATAAGGTAATAACTGGCCTCAGCCTCCATCATGACTCCATCTATGAATCCTTTGTCAGATAAGTAGAAGTAGTAATTGGCCGTACCTGTTTTCTGACGGTCACCATAGTAATACCCGGTGAAGACAGAAGCCTTGAACTCATTGTCATAGGCACTCTCAAAGCCTTCCTGAGCCACCACCACAGTCTCCTGGATATAGTCATACTGAATGGTGAGGGTCGTCTCGCGGGGCTGCTGGCCCTCATTGGAGGCTACATTGAAGGTGATTTTGCCCTCAGTGGCAAGGTCGATATCGGTGATCCAGTCGATGTCCTCGGCTGCCTCTACCTGCAGATTCACGCCTTCTACAGGATTCTTGAGGGTGTAGGTGATCTCGCAGGGACCGCCGGCTATCGCTACTTTGATGGTGTCGTTCTCAGGGGAAGTGATGGTGAGCTCGGGGTTGCCGGTCTCCTCGTTATCGGGTTTGTTGCAGGATGCGAACATGAACACCGATGCCAGAGAAGCCGCAATCAGGGATAATTTGACAAAACTGCTTTTCATGATGCTTTTGATTTAATTATTAATTTATGATTATGTTTGGAAAGTTTCTAAAACTACATTCTGACAGCTATATCTCCTTCGGCGATGAAAGAGTAGGCCGACACGCTTGATCCGCTTACTTCTCCCGCCCAGAATCCATTGCGGAAGACTATGCCTTCGTCAGTGAACTCCAGAACAGGTTCTCCGTTCTCAATCTGTCCTCCGGGGCAGATACCCACTGTCACGATGCCTCCGGCAACAGGGGGAATCACCAGGTTCTCCTGGTCGGTAGGGATGGTCATCGTGTTGAGTTCCAGAATACCGTAAAGACTGCGACGGGTGGTATTGGCGCCCTCGAGGTTGATGAACCAGTATTTGTTCGGGTCGCTCTCGTCCGGCAGTATGGTAAAAGTGTAGGGATCCGCTGTGCTGCCGTCGGCCAGGATGAACGAGGGGTCGATGGCGTACTGTCCCTCTATCTGCACCTTGTCAGGCTGGATAAGGGTTACGGTCGTGGAGGCATTTGCACCGACATTTTCCCCGGACAGGGCGAATGTAAGGCTGATGCGCAGATAGTCCCTGTATCCTGGAATCTTGACTTCAAGATTTCCGACTGGAAGGTTGTCTCCGTCCTCGTCCTCGTCATAGGCTCCGATGTATATCTCATTGGAGGTTATGATGATGTGCTTATTTTCCTCTACAGGTATCAGGCTTCCGTCAGAGGCAGTTATCTCACCGGAGATAAATCTGACCACTGCCAGGGCTGATGTGGCGGACTTCTCCGTCATGCGGACGGGGATGTTGAGGTACTCGCTGGCCAGGTCTGCGGTGTCCAGTGTATTGACGAACTCCACAGGTGTGTTGCCGGTATGGACTGTAAAGTCCCGCTCATAGGTGCTGCAGGCTCCTGCAAGGACGGAGGCCGCAGCCAGTATTATGGTTTTGTCGATTATTTTCATTATTGTTCTTTTCCTGAAAATGATTAATATCCTTCATTCTGCTGCCCCGCGATGTTGGGGTTGGCGTCTATCTCCGCCTGGGGAATAGGCCACACGAAGCGGTTCTCCTGGGTGCCGCGGTAGAACTGCTCGTTGATTCCGGGGAGGTATATGGCTCCGCTCTGCTGTGCGGCCCTGCGCTCTACCGGCTTGCCGAAGCGCTTGAGATCGTCCAGGTAGAAGCCCTCTCCCATCAGCTCCCGGATTCTCTCCTCGAGAATCTGATTGAGGAGGGTCTCTCCGCTGTAGGTGATGGCGGTGTAGCCGGGGATGCGGTTGCGTCTAAGGGCGCTGAGCATATCATTGGCCGGTCCTTCCTGGGCACTGCGGGCGTATGCCTCGGCCAGCAGCAGGTACATTTCGGCAATACGGAAGGGTTTCACCTTGTGTATGTAGTTGGAATTGCTGGCTCCGCGCTCACGCAGGTCCGGGTTGCCGGGGAATTTGTTGAACAGGTAGAGGTCATACTTGGCGTTACCGGTCATGGTGATCGTGGCCTGGAGGTACCAGTTGGTAAATCTCAGGTCCTCTCCGAAGTCATCAAAAAGGTCTATTACCCACTGCTCGGGGACGTAGTCCGGGGTGTAAATGCCGGTCAGGGCGTTGTATCCGGTATAGTTGTAGGAATATGAGGAAGGAAGGGCGTCCGGATAGGCGGCGTCAAGCTGCAGGATACACTCCTTGCCGGAGTCTACGCTCCATATCTGGCGGAATTCGTCGGCACTGGCGGCCAGGGGATACTCCTCTATCAGTGGGGAGGCCATTGCAATGGCTGTCGCGTAGTCGCCCATACTGAGGGCAACCCTGGCGCGGAGAGCGTCCACGGCATCTTCGGTTATCCAGATGCTGCCCACGCTGCCTCTGGTGGTAACAAGGGCCGTGGCACTGTCAAGGTCCTGGATGATGTTGGTATAGGTCTCCTGCAGCGAGCCTCTCTGCATGTAGGTGCTTTGGTCGGAGGAAGGGGAATATACCTTGCTGTAGGGGATTCCGAAACTTCCTTCATTACCGTTGTAGGTGAGGCAGTAGCGCTCTGCCAGTCGGAAGTAGTACCAGGCGCGGAGGAAATAGGCCTCCCCGGTCCAGATGTCCAGGGTCTCGCTGTCCTCCTCGCTCCAGGAGCTTCTGTCCACTTTCGCGGCTCCGTCGATGAAGAAGTTGATGTTGGCAATGGCCGAATAATAGTTGGCCCACATTGCGTCGGCATCGGCGTCGTCGGCTGTGAATATCCAGTTGTACATGGCTCCGCCGCGGTTGCCGAAGGAGGACGTGGCGTGGAAAAGGTCCGTCATGAGCTCAGGGCTGTAGGTGGTGGATCCCGCTGCATTGGCCCGGAAGACGATGTAGAGGCCGTCGCGGAGCCTGTCGGCATCCTCCATGGTCAGGAAGGCATTCTCGATGCCGATGGTGCCCTCGGGGAACTTGTCCAGGTTGCAGGATGCGGCGGCTCCCAGTAAGGCTGCTGCTATTGCTGTTAAAAGATGTATCTTTTTCTTCATATCTCAATGTCTTTTTGAATGTTAGAATGTCAGTTCCGCTCCTATGGTGAATTGTCTGGAGTTGGGGTAGACGCCGAGCTGGAGGTTGGTGTCCGCCTCGGGGTCATATCCGGAATATTCAGTTACTGTGAACAGGTTGCGTCCGATAGCATAAATCCTGAAACCGCTGAGGAACTTGCTGCGTTCAATCAGCTGCTTGGGGAACTCGTAGGATATCTGCAGGTTCTTCAGACGCAGGAATGAGGCATTCTCCAGCAGAGTGTCGTCAAACTGCCTGGGTGAGTTGACTCCCGGCACGTCAGTTCCCTGTCCGGGCTCCGTCCAGATGTTCAGCAGGTCGGTCAGGCCGTTATAGCCCGTGGATACGAAGGTGGGATCGGTGAGGAAGTAACGGTCGTTGTTGATGGTCCATTTACCTGCCACCCACGAGAAATCCGCACCGACATACAGACCCTTGTACTGGAAGTTCAGCTGAATACCTCCGGACCAGGGAGCGAAGCGCTGCTTGCCCGTCATCACCGCATAGGCATCGGAGAAGTTCTTGGTCTTGTTGCCGTCGAGGTCATACCACATCTGCATACCGTCCCTGGGGTCCACACCGGCCGAGCGTACGTAGAAGAATTCTCCGTAGGGATAGCCCACCTGATAGGAGATACCGGTGTTGGGTACGGTATACTCGTCGCGGCCTCCGAAGAGGGCCGTGATCTCGTTGTGGTTGTAGTTGAAGTTGGTGCTGATGTTGAAGTAGATATTCTGTGTCTGTATTATGTCGAAACTCAGGTCCACGTCCACGCCTCGGTTGAGCATATCACCGGCATTGCCCCAGCCTCCGGTGTGCCCCGTGATGTAGGAATAGGGTATCTCCATGAGCAGGTCACGTGTCATCTTGTTATAGAACTCTACATTGAGATCCAGGAAGTTCCACAGTCTGGCACTTACGCCTATGTTGAGGTTCTCCACTGTCTCCCATGTCAGGTCGGGATTGGAGGGATTCGAGATTCCCCAGCCGATGCCGCCGTCGTAGTTACCGGAGTAGTTGCCGACAGTTCCGAGAGCCAGATAATGTCCGATGCCGGAGTTACCGGTGGTTCCGTAGCTGGCCTTCAGACGCAGGTCGTTGATCCAGTCTGCTCCGCGGAGCCATTTTTCTTTCTTGACGTCCCACATCAGACCCACTGAGTAGAAGTTGGCATACTGGTTGTCGGCACCGAAGAGGGAGGAGCCGTCAATACGCCATGAGGCGTCGATGAAGTACCTCTCGTCGAAGTCGTAGGAAAGACGGGCGAAATAGGAGTTGTAGGCTGTCTCCTCGCTGTAGTAGTCAGGAACACTGACATTGGCCTGAGTTGCCTGCGATATAAGGTCGTTGCGGTCGTCGGTCAGACCCGAGACGCTGACTCCGAACTGCCGCAGCTGGTCCAATATGGCCTCCTGGCCCGCCAGAATGGTGAAATGATTGCGTTCCCATGCGGTGAACTTGTATTCAGCTGTATTGGTAAACGTGAACTGGTAGTATCTGCCGGTGCTTTCTGTTGCTGAGCCTGAGTCCCAGATTTCTCCTTTGTAGGCCTTGGCCGAGGAATTGTGGTAGAATCCTTCTAGAGCCTGCTGAGACCTGATCGTGAGTCCCTTGACCGGTGTCAGCTCGAGATATGTGGCCGCATTGAGGCGGGCATAGCTGCTGGTTGAGGGCTGGAGGTCGTTGGCATAGAAGGGGTTCCAGTAGTTGATGGCACTCAGGAAGTGAGGCTCCTGGCTGTAGTCTATATACGGGTTGTTGGGGTCATCCGTGTTGATGTAGTATGGAGTAGCCCAGGGGACTAGCATGTTGGCTGCATTGACAGGGTTCTGGATAGAGTTTCTGAACTGGTCTCCGGAAGTGTAGGGCCCTGTCTGATAGTCCTGGTACGTGAGGCCTATGTTGGCGCCCAGTTTCAGCCACGAGGTCACTCTCGAATTGATATTGGTGCGGAGGTTATAGCGGCCGAGCCTGGAGTCGGGTGCGATACCTGTCTGGTCAAACGCTCCCAGCGATATGTAATAGTCGGTCCTGTCCGTGGCGCCGGACAGAGTAATATCAGCGTTCCAGACAGGAGCCGTTTCGTTGAATATGTACTTGAGCCAGTCAGTGTTGATGTTCAGATGCTGCGCCATGAGCATGTCGTCGGTCATCTGAAAATTAGGATTGATCATCCTGTTGAATGCAAACCACTGCTCACTGTTCATCAGGTCCATGTGGTGGTCTACGATAGTGGATATGCCGTACTGGCCTCTGAGGACTAAAGTGGGCTTCTCTCCGCTGCGTCCTTTCTTGGTAGTGATGTATACCACTCCGTTGGCCGCTCTGGATCCGTAGATGGCGGTAGAGGAGGCGTCCTTCATGACGACAATATTCTCGATATCGTTACTGTTGAGACTGTTGAATATCGAAGCGGATACGGGAGCTCCGTCCAGCACGAAGAGAGGAGTCGATGAGGCGTTGATGGAGTTGACTCCGCGGAGCCTCATGCTGACCTCAGACATAGGCTCACCGGTAGACGAGAAAATCTGCAGACCGGAGACCTGTCCCTGAAGAGCGTCTCCGACATTTGCAGTAGGACGGTTCATAGTGACCTTGTTCTTCACTGTGGACGCAGAGCCCACTACGGAAGAGATTTTCCTGGCTGTACCATAGCCCACGACTATCACGTCGTCCAGGGTCTGTGCGTCCATCTCCAGCAGGATGTCGATGGTTGCACGCCCGTTAACGGGTACAGTTTGTGTAACATATCCCATAAAACTGATTTCAAGGACTCCATCCGAGGGCACTGTGATGGAGTAGGCTCCCAGATCGTCAGTCATGGCGTACGTAGTGGTACTTCCCTGCAGCACTACGGTGGCTCCCGCCACTACCTCGCCGGTAGCAGCATCAGTAACGGTACCCGCGACGGTAATGTCTTGCGCGTGAAGCATGACAGTTAGCGCGGATAATAGACCCCGATACCGGCACTCCGTCCACTGACGGTCTGCCGGTATTTATTTTCATCTTCCTACTCGACGCACCCTCACACATCACAGCACCGCATCACAGTTTTCTGAGCAGGTACTTTTCTGCACAGGTGAACCTGAATAGGCAAATACGGTACACCTGCGGCGGGACAGAGGCATCGCTCCGCCAAAATGATTGTCGGACGGACTGCTTGATGGCGGTGAAGTATCACGACTTCCGGACATTCTCAATGGCGAAGCACCCTAGACAGTTTCAGAACGGACATCTTCATCACCTCCCCCTATCTACTGTGCCTCACGAACGGGACTGCGGAACAGATGCGCATCTGATTTGCACACCTGACTTTGCAATGGCCGCACGCACCTTTTCGCCAACCATCTAACAATCAGTATATTACCAAGCCGCCATGTGCTTTCGTCTGATTTTAAAAAGGACGAAAGCACATGGCTATTTGATATTTACCTTATTATCAGACATTTGGAGCATACCTGCGTGCCGACATTTCAAGTCCCTTCAGCATACTGCTGACTGATGGCCAGCTGGCACGACTGCTGGAATGGACATGCCAAAGAATATATTCCGCAACGGCACCGAATCACGGGAATCACTGCCGCTGCGGAGCGAGGCGAATCGAAAAACGACCTCGAAAAGGCCTGCAGGAAGGGACACAAGGAGTCTGCCCGACCGCAACGGCACCGAATCACGGGAATCACTGCCGTTGCGGAGCGAGGAGGTTCGAAAAACAGCCTCATAAAGGCCCACAGGATGGCACACTAGGAATCTGCCTGACTGCAACGGCACCAAATCACGGGAATCACTGCCGTTGCGGAACGAGGAGGATCGAAAAACAACCGCAAAAAGGCCTGCAGGAAGAGACACAAGGAATCTGCCCGACCGCAACGGCACCAAATGACGGGAATCACTGCCGTTGCGGAACGAGGAAAATCGAAACCATCCGCCAAAAGGCCTGCAGGAAGAGACGCAAGGAATCTGCCCGACCGCAACGGGAGCGGAACATCGCACCGCCAAGGATACGCAAGCAGGGCAGGTACTGCCGGAACACCTTGCATAGGTGTACCCGAAAGGCAGGAAAACGGTTCACCTTTGCAATTGTGCAATGCCGGAAACACCGCCACAGGCGCTGT
>ULLI01016817.1_pt1 | contig 19060 bp, 16 predicted proteins | sample 1951351 | NCBI WGS metagenome assembly ULLI01 (sample SAMEA4835520, study PRJEB28245) | human gut metagenome | biome: gut microbiome; material: fecal sample | place: Denmark | collected 2008 | reverse complement strand
ACTGATTCTTGTGCACTGTTGTTACTGTTTTCTGTGCACTCAATTTACCATTTTCTGTGCACTCGTCGTTTCTGTTTACACTTGGGAGTGATTTGGTTTTCCTTTGCCCAGGCTCTGGGCAGGAGTCCCGCGAGGTCCTTGCCGTCGCGCTGCCAGTAAGGCAGTTTGCTGAGCACATCCTCCATCCATGTTCTCGGGTCGACCCCTGCAGCCCTGCAGGTGCCTATGAGGGAGTATACGATGGCTGCCCGATATGCGGAGGCGTCGTTGCCGCAGAAGAGATAGTTCTTCCTGCCGAGAGCCAGCGGCCTGATGGCATTCTTGATGAGGTTGTTGTCGATGTTGATCCTGCCGTCGTTCACGTAGCGCGACAGACGGGGAAGAAGACTGTAGGCATAGGCAAGGGCCTCTCCGAGCCTGCTCTTGGGCAGGACCTTTGCATAAGTTTCCTCGATCCACTTCTCGAACATCAGGATTATAGGATAGGATATCTTACGGCGTTGCTCCATGCGCTCTTCCGCGCTCAGGCCTTTGTCGTCCGCATCGCTCTCCACCTTGTACAGCTTCCTTATGAAGAGTATGCCCTCCATGGCAAGCTGTTCGTTCTCCTTCACCGGTTGCTTACGAATTACTGGCCGGCATTGCTCCGGAATACCTACCTATGTTAAACTTGTAACAAAATTCACCCAAACCTGATGCCGTAGATGTTCTCAATATTTATGTACTATAAAACTTCTAATCTTTTCAAAATCAGATAAAATATCTTTCTTATTCAATCCTGCTTTCAACGCTACAGCAAACAGATCCTCTTTCGTTGGTTCAATCTTATCATTAATTGAAGTAGTACGAAAGCCATTGATGCCATCGCTAGGCAGCAAGTCATAAGCCGGAGCAAAATGCCAATCCCCATCACGATAAATGAAGGCAAAGTTCTTGGCATGGTCATCTTTGTTGCCTATCAGATAGTTGAATACCATCAGCCGGTAGACCTTCCACAGCTCGGCTACACTATGTGTCAGCATGGTACAAACTTGAAATATGTGAGCGTAATCAATGCTTGGTAAACGATAATCAGCACCTATAAGACCAGCCATGCTTACTACATGCAATTTGCCATTTGAAGTCCGGTCAAATCGTTCCACACCAAAATATTTATCTTCAAAGAGACGTGTTTCCGGCATTTCAATTCCGCATTGCTTGGCAAGAAGCGAATAACGGTATTCATCTATACCAATACTCTGCGGGTCTCTTTTGGCACGGAATTTTACCAACCACTCCTTGTTATTATAGCGAACGAAGATTTTGGGTCGTGCACCTCCAGGTGAACCACCGCGATGTTGAAACTCCTCAATACCTTCGCCCATATAATCGTCACTATCCAATATTTGCTCTGCTTCCAATGCCAACTTCTCGAAATCGGCATAATCCTGTCTTGTCACCACACTATGGTCCGGACGGAACTCCAATGCTCCACGTCCTGTTGAGCCTACCAATGCAAGGCGATCCAATAAAGTTAAAGTCCGTGGATTGATACCTTTTTGTTGCAAGTACCTGTCCAAAATAACCAAGCCCCATCCATCAGGTAAACAGTCATCGAAAGCACCAAATCCTCCTTCAAACGGACGAGGTTTAGCTATAAAGACACCGCTTTTCAAAGGAAATTCGAATGGTGATATGGAAAAACCGGAGCCAAGCCATTCGGCTGAATACTCAAATGCACATAATCCCTCTTTAGTTAGCGCTAAGCGCCCGATCAACCGATTATCATATATCACTTCAATTTGCTTGATATTATTCATTTTTCTTGCCTCTTTTACGGATAACATTTTGTTCGTTTAATACATCGTTTAAGGATTGATATTGCTTTTGCGCAAAAAGAACGTCAAATTCGGATAATGCATTTAAGGCAAATCCTATTTGAAGCAAACCCTTTAAAGATATCTCCCCGGTCTGCTCAAACCTACGGTAAGTAGCAAATTTGAGACCGGCTCTTGTAGCTATACCTTCTTGAGTTAGATTTAACTCCAATCTCCGTGCTTTTACTCTAGCGGCAATTTGCTTCGCTACATCATCCGGAGTTGATAAATTAAACGATATTATATTATTCATAAGGCGACTATTTCATGCATAACAAACAAAATATTGTTTATACAAAGATACGGATAATATTTCAAGACCAAGTATTTTGAAAACTCTTTTTTAGCTTATATGGCACTTATCGGCTCTTTGAATATTAGTTTTTCCGTTCCGAAGGAGTGAGAGGGTATTTTTGTGGATAATCATTTCTACAGAATGACCGACGGCTGTCCTCAAGCCATGCTCAGAAGGCGCTGTGCAGGGGGCGGGATGAGTGCATTTTTTGAACGAATATACTTCGTGGTGCACTCGTTTTTTCAACCATTTGAAAATCAGTAGTCTGCAAATTATGTTGCACATTTGCCTTGTCTCAAAAGTGGGCAAATGTGCAGTACGTTTTGTAACAATCTGATTTATAAGGTGGTTTTTTCTCCTATGCACCACGAAGTAAATTCGTTAAGAGCAGGGTGCAATATTCTGCCCGTCTCTTGCCCGAAATCAAGAGGCGGCCTTGATTTTCCGAAGGATACTTTGGTTGTCCGATAAATACTCCTAAGGTCGTTTACGTCCCGTCGGCATTATTTAAGTGACGACAAAACACCTGTTTTGGCAGTGATTCGCCATGCGGCCCAGGGGTGATTTTGCGGTAGCCATTATCATTGATTACATTCTTTGTTGCTGGCCTAGTACTCAAGTTTACAGTCTTTCAAAAAACTGTTCCCGTTTCCTCTTGGATTTCGGTAGCAGAAAGGCATTGTATTTGTCAACAATAGCAGATACCGTATCTTCGGAGATTTCTTTAAGCTCATAATCCATCTCATCCAGCCACAAATATATCTCATTGCTCATGGACGTGACAAAATCAGTCTTGCTGTCAATTCCATAATAAGAAAGGAAAGGGTCGTAATAGAAATTATCATAAGCGTCATTGGTGCCGAAAGCGCAGAGCAGAGCCACCGAGCCGTACTCAGCAAAACCGTCAAGCCATCTAATCAGGCAACTGTCAGGGATGAGATCAGGCTCACTAAGATGAGACAAGACAGTCTCACAATCTTCGGAACGATAGATGTCGCTCTTATAACTTTCAGTCAGCAGATTTATCAAGGCATTCCTGTCCAGAGTCCTCAGATACCGCCTTGCCAATGTAGGCTTACGCTCATTCATCATACGGATTATGACCTCAGCGAATGTCCGGTCAGGAATACAGATTGGAACAAGTGCCTTTGAAAGGTACTTTTCCTCTCCTTTGTAGATTGTATATCTACCGCTGTTCTCCACTAAGTGGTATTCTGAATTTTTCATCTTTCAAGCAAATTATTTCATTTATATGTGTTTCTTGTATTAATTTTGCATACGAGGAATCTACAATGGAACATCCACGTATGACAGCAACGGAAGCACAGAGTAAAACATTAAGTTTAATTCATCTGATAAACCGTCCTGGAGCGGCTAATTTAGAAGAATTTATCAGAAAAAGCAACTATCTTACCACTGCAAGGTGCAGAGGTCATCATAGACACGATTACGGACTGATGTTCCATAGCCTGGAAGTTCTTGATACAATGCTGAATTCAAACTTGTTCGGCCTGCCGCAGGAAAGTATCGTCATAGTCGCGCTGTGCCATGACCTAGGAAAAGCGACATTAAGAGGAGCAACGTTGGGACCCGGGTGGCACCCGGCCAGATCGCTCTACATACTTGACAGGTGTGGATTCCAGCTCACGGAAACCGAACGGGAAGCCATTGCGCATCACCACTTGGGAAAACATATAAAACCGTTCTTAAGTGCCGTCACCAACCCGTTGCAGCAGCTGCTGCATTTAGGCGACTGCGTAAGTACAGGGTTGAACAAGAAAGGAAGACCGTATGTGTTCAAAAAGATATGATTGTCCTAAAGATACTTCAGGTTTAGTTTCTTTGGCTTGCCGGATTACGCATTTGACGCGCCTTCGTTTCAATTCTGCCATTAGAAATTGAATAATTCGCCAAGGCTTTTGTATATTTTTCAATCGAATCTAATACCTGTCTACTGTATACCACGTCCATATTTCTCGTGCATTTTTCTCAGCGCTAATTCCAACGTATATTCATACATTTCTTGATGTGTCATAACTCCATCCTTCGTGTAGTAGGTTATCCAATCGTCAAGAGTCCAGTAATGTTTTGCCTCTTCAAGTTCTTCCTCGCTAAGGGCGTTCATCTCTTCGATGGTCATAGCTCAATAAGTATTTGATTATAAGTGTCTACAGTTAAACTTTGCGGATGATCATTAAAAGATAAGCGAATCCGCATTATCCCGGTTTATATAGGCAGTATAGGCCGTCCGAATAAATGGAAATCTTCCGGAAGCGTATAGGCGAGATGGCCTCTGCTGGCTCTCAGTTCTGAAAGAAGTTTTCCCAGGACATTGCATCCGAAATAGTACTGCCGGCCCTCAAATTCTGTCAATGCCGCCCCCCAGAATAAATTGGAAGCGTAGTTCGTATGCGTGGCGTCCTCCACCGGTATCTTATCCGTAGCGTGAAGGTCCTTGCGGAATGCTGCAAAATCCCTGTACTTCAAGTTGAGACAATATTTCATCCATTCGGTCTGTATCGTTTTCCAGTCCGGTCGCTGGGCATCACGGAATTTGGACTTATACTCCATTTTCTTCCGGGCATCCACTCTCTTCTGAAACAAATTGTTTTTAAGCCATTCGTGAGCTTCCTTGGAATCCATTCTCGCCATGATGTACAGTATCTCGATCTGCCGGAAACGGAAATCACCGTAGTGCATCCAGTCCTGCTCCTGACTGATCGGTATTACCGCCATGTTGTCAAGATTGTAGAAAGGAGTCCCCTGTTTCGTGACAAATGGCTGGCACAGATGTGCCGGATATAAGCCGAATTTGCACAGATCATCGAACTCCGCCTCATCGTAAGGTATCAGGGCCTCAGGACACTCTACGACAGGAGCGATTTTTTCAAGAAGCCCATGCTCTGAAATCAGATGTTTTATATAGTCAGTTTTTCTCATTGCTGTTCTCGAATTCGTTTTTGAAAGGCAGATAGTTGCCCTCTTGATTGTGTTGTCTGTGAGAATTGTGGTCTTCCAGGATGGCGAAGGATATGTGCCGGTATTTGTCGGCGAACTCATTTTCCAGGATGACTTCGTGGAAAAGGCGGGCTATGTGGGCGGGCGGATTGCGGAAGGCACCGCATCCGAGGGCTCCGAGCACCAGGGAGTCGTGGCCGTGTATCAGGCCTATACGAAGGATAGTCCTGATCTTGTGGCGAATGGGCTCGACGAGATGGTCGGCGATCATTCCGTCCGTCCTGAGTTGCGGCCGGTTCATGCCGGCTACGGATATGAATCCCAGCTCGCGGGGCTCTTCCATCAGCCGGAATCCATTGCTTTCCTCTTCCCGGAATACAGTGACAGACGGTGTGTAGACACCTCCGAAGTTCCTGTCCAGGGGGTATTGTTGGACTGATTGCCGGATGCCATATTCTCCGGCGAAGGGGGCAAACTGGTACATGGAACGGAATATATTCGTCCTTCTGAAGATGGTTTCTTCCTGTGCGCCGGCCCCGGTATACACCCCACCGCCAGGGTTCCGCCTGCTGGCCATATTGAGAACGGCCGGGTTGTAGCCTTTGTCCAGCAGCCGGAATCCCTCATGCATGCAGTCCGCATTTACGACCTCTATAGTCGTGCGGCCGTCAATTGTCGGGATATCATGCACGTTGAACTGCTGTGAATAGAATTTTGTGCCGTGAAGCATCCTGTCATTGTTAAAAACAAATTTCCTGCCGTTCTCGGAAATGTAGTATCCCTGATTGACCAGCGCGACTGTGTTCTGGAAGATTTCCGCACGCAACTCCTTGACTCTGTAGTAAATGCGCTGGTTTCCGCCCCTGACTTCTTGTATCAGCGACTCATACTGCTTCATGAAGGCGGCTCTTGCATCTGCTGTCCATGACGCGGTGTCCTGCGTGCCTATGGTATTCTGTATGACGTCCACGAAGTCCTTTGGCAGTATGATGTTATCTATGTCGATAGCTTTTGCAAACAGAGGCGCTATCTCTGCGGGGGAGAAGGCCGCGATGCCGCATCCGACCCTGGTTACCAGAAATGTGTACTCCCGGTGAGCAGCCGCGAACTGGATGAACTGGTCGACATATGGTCTGATGGCGTCCGTGCCTCCGTGCATCGTTGGTATCGCATAGCTCTGTCCCTGCAGGCCTGTCCCGTTGCCCCAGACGGCACCGAAGTGTTCGAGGGCTGTGCGCGCTGCGCCTCCGCCGTGCCGCCCCGCAAGGTTTGATCCGAAGACAAAAATCTCATTTTCCGCAAGTTGCGTAATCTTTTCCGGTGTAAATCTTCTATTGTACATAACTTTGTTTTTCTTGAAGAAAATTAATATGAAGTCCTTCGATTGGATTGCAAATATCGTGCCTAAAATGTCCGGTTGTCAATGTTTTTACCGCAAATGTATGGCATGTTATTTGTAGTAAAGAGAGGCGTTAGCATAAATAAATAATGATGGAGGTAAGTAAGAAGGTAAATGAGAGATTGACCGAGATTCACCGTGCATTGGACATCCTGCGGAAGGAGGGAGCATCTTCCGGAGATGTTGATAATATGCTGGAGGAACTGGAAGATAAGATTATACAGGAGGAAATGTTTCCATTTCTGCGGGAAGCTGTCGGCCCGGCCCTGTCGCCGCTCAGGCATAGGCTGTCGCTGGTTGTAGATTACATGCCGGGAGCGCCCCTGAATATCCGTATCGACAAAAATTTTACACCGGATGTGTTGCCGGCGGATGTCCAAGAACGGCATAAGGATGAAGGCATGGACGGAAATGAGGATTTGGATGTAAGTGGGATATTCATGTGTGAAAAGTGCGCGCAGGAGGAATGTCGCGGTAAAGTGCCTGTGGCCATGGAGGATATGGATGATAATAATTGTTTCACGGTTAGGAAAGAAAACGGGGAGCTGGTACTGGATATGCCGCCGATGTACGGAATGGCGAAAGCTAATCATCAGAATACCCTTTCCTCTACGGTCAGAGCCATCGTGGAGTTTCAGAAGGATTTCTTCATGACGGGGCGGATATCTACCCTGAAGCCTATGACTCTCAACGATATCGAAGAGAGAACCGGGCTGGACAAATCTACAGTCTCACGTGCGGTAAACGGCAAGGAAATCATTACGGAGTATGGTCGTTACAGCTTGAAATATTTCTTCTCGGAGGGCATAGAGAAGGCCGGCGGAAGGGTCTCGTGGCGTGTGCTGGAGGAAGATATCAGGAATATCGTTGCAGGTGAGGACAAAACCAGTCCTCTTACTGACGACGGTATGGTCGAAATTCTGGCAGACAAGGGTTATGCCATTGCCCGCAGGACTGTGGCCAAGTACCGTATGCAGCTTGGCATCCCGGTCGCCAGGGAACGGAAGGATGATTAAAAATAAAGTCTATATCCAGTATGAAAGAATTGAAATGCCCCAGGTGCGGGAATGTATTCCATGTGGACGAGGCGGACTATGCCTCAATTGTAAATCAGGTGAAGAATGCTGAGTTCAGGGAGGAACTTGAGCGTAGAATCCGCGAATTAGAGGCAAGACACAGGACGGAGCAGGAGCTCAGTGCTGCAAGGACGGAGCAGGAGTTTGAGAAGAGGCTGGCCTGTAAACAGAATGAAATCAGTGCGAAGGATATTGAAATCAGCCGTCTCAAGAGCGAGATGGAAAAGGAGACGTCACGTCTCAGAGTTCAGCTGGACAATATATCGGCGCAAAAGGATTCGGAGCGCAGTGTGGCTCTGGCTGAGAAGGATAAGGCTATTGCCGAGTTGCAGGCTGCGGTAAAACAAGGGGATGACAGGGTGAGGATTGCGGTGCTGGAGGAGCAGGGTAAAGCCAGGCAGGCTATTCAGGAGAAAGAAAGCAATATCCAGCGGCTCGAGTCAGAGGTGGAGATGGAGCGGTTCAAGGCTCACGAGAGGGAGCAGGACCTGACGAAGCGTTATGAGAATGAACTGAAAGTCAAGCAGGAACAGGTGGATTACTACAAGGACATGAAGCTGCGGATGAGCACAAAGATGATAGGGGAGAGCCTGGAGGTTCACTGCAGGACCCTGTTCGACCAGCAGTTGAGGCCGTTTATGCCATCGGCGTATTTTGAAAAGGACAATGAGGTGGTTGAGGGGACTAAGGGGGATTTTGTCTTCCGGGACTATGTGGAGGGCGAAGAGTATGTGTCCATTATGTTTGAGATGAAGAACGAGGCGGATACAACGGTGACAAAACACAAAAATGAGGATTTTTTCAAGAAACTGGATGAGGACCGTAGTAAGAAAAAATGCGAGTTCGCTGTGCTGGTATCCATGCTGGAGCCGGAGAGCGAGCTGTACAACGCCGGTATTGTCAATGTCTCCCACCGCTACCAGAAGATGTATGTCATCCGTCCCCAGTTTTTTGTCCCTATAATAACACTTCTGGTACAGACTTCCCGAAAGAGTCTGGAGTATAAGAGGCAGCTGATTCAGGCCAGGAACCGGGATGTGGATGTGACCAATTTCGAGAATAAACTCAAAGCATTCCAGTCTCAGTTCGAGCAGCATTATTCAAAATCTGCTGAAAAATTCGAGGGTGCCATCAAGTACATAGACGAGACTATCTCCAAACTTCAGAGGCTGAAGGCCAATCTTCTCGGTTCTGAGAACAATCTCCGGCTTGCCAATCAGGATATTCAGAATCTGACTATCCGCAAACTTACTTACATGAATCCTACTATGAAACAGAAGTTCGATGAGGCCAGGGAGCAGGAGCAATAGGCGGCGGCTGGTTACGGATACAGGAACCCGGCCTGTCGGCGCTCCCCGCAGGTGGAAAATAAAAGGTGGTGTGCAGAAATCTACATTTCTGCACACCACCTTTGTCTTGCATTTTCAGTTGGCCGTAAGGGCTTAGCCGATAAAGTGATAGTGCGGTCCGAAGCGCTCGAAGGCGGCGCGGTCCAGCTCCTCCTGGTGGTCGGGATGGGCTACGCTGATGATGGCCTTGGCTCTTTCCTGGAGGGATTTGCCGTAGAGGTCGACTGCTCCGTACTCGGTCACGAACCAGTGGATGTGGTTGCGGGTGGTCACGACGCCGGCGCCGGGAGTGAGGATAGGGGCTATCTTGCTGACGCCCTTGTTGGTCACTGAGGGCATGGCGATGATGGCCTTGCCGCCCTTGGAGAGGGATGCTCCGTAGACGAAGTCAATCTGTCCGCCTACACCGGAGTAGAACTTGGTGCCGAGGGAGTCGGCGCATACCTGGCCGGTGAGGTCTACCTGCAGTGCAGAGTTGATGGCGGTAACCTTGGGGTTCTTGGCGATGACATAGGGGTCGTTGGTGTAGCCTACGTCCATCATGGCCACCATGGGGTTGTCGTCGATGAAGTCATAGACCTCCTGCGAGCCCATGAGGAATGTCGATACCATCTTGCCTTTGTCGATGCCTTTCTCGGCTCCGTTGATGACACCTTTCTTTACGAGGGGCAGTACGCCGTCGGCGAACATCTCGGTGTGGATACCGAGGTTCTTGTGGTCGCCGAGCTGGGCGAGCACTGCGTTGGGGATGGCTCCGATACCCATCTGGAGGGTGGCTCCGTCCTCAATCAGGGCGGCGCAGTTGCGTCCGATAGCGGCCTCGATGGGGGAAGGCTCGGAGAAATGGGCGGGCTCCAGCTCTGAGTCGCACTCCACGAAGGTGTCGATCATCGACAGGGGGATGATGGCGTCACCCCATGCGCGGGGTACGTGCTTGTTTACCACTGCGATGACGTGCTTTGCGCACTCTACGGCTGCCAGTGAGGCGTCCACTGAGGTACCCATGGACACATAGCCGTGCTTGTCGGGGAGGGACACCTGGATCATGGCCACGTCGCAGGGCAGCACGCCGCTGCGGTAGAGCCTCTGGGTCTCGCTCAGGAAGATGGGAATGTAGTCGGCATACCCGGCCTGAACATTCTTGCGGACATTGCCTCCTACGAAGAATGCCTGATGGAAGAAGATTCCCTCATATTTGGCATCGGTGTAGGGAGCGGGTCCCTCGGTGTGCAGGTGATGGATCTTCACATCCCTGAGCTCACCGGCGTCACCTCTGCGGCAGAGGGCGTCGATCAGCACCTTGGGGGCTGCAGCCACACTGCTGAAATGAATATGGTCACCGGACTTCACGACCTTGACGGCCTCGTCCGCGCTTACAAAATGGATATCTTTGTGCATATTGTAGGTTATTGATAGTTAACTTCAAAATTAGCCGGATGCAAAGTTAAGAAAATTTGATAAAAACTTACTAAATTTGTCTCAATAACACATACGCTTTGAGTATATGAAAAAGCTTACAGCAGTACTGTTGCTTACTATCGTCTCTTTCTGCGTCCCGCTTATGGCGCAGGACGCACGCTGCCCATGGCAGGATCCCGGTGTAAACCAGATAAACCGCGAGCCGATGCGGGCCCATTTCATCCCGTATATAAATGAAGATGCGGCATTGCGCCAGTCGGCCATGCCTGACGCGGAGCGTTTTGCCCTGAACCCGGAGGCGGAACGCCGGATCTCTTTGGACGGAACATGGAAGTTCTTGTATTCCAGGAACAATGCGGAATGTCCGGAAGATTTCTTCAGGACAGGATACAATACCCGTCGCTGGGATGATATAGAGGTGCCCGGAAGCTGGGAGCTGCAGGGCTTCGACGCGCCTATTTATACTGATACGCGCTATCCGTTTCCTCCGGACCCTCCATACGTGCCAGGGGACTACAATCCTGTAGGAGCCTATGTCCGGGAGTTCACCCTGCCGCGCGGTTGGGAGGATATGGATGTGTTCCTGGATTTCGAAGGGGTGGAGTCGGCCTTCTACTGCTGGGTCAACGGCGAGTTTGCCGGGTATAGCGAGGACAGCCGCCTGCCGGCGCATTTCAATGTGACCGGGTTGCTGAAAAAGGGAAAGAACACTTTGGCGGTGAAAGTCTTCCGCTATAGTGACGGGTCTTATCTCGAGGGGCAGGACTATTGGCGCTACAGTGGTATAGAGCGGAGCGTGTACCTGTATGCGAGGCCGCAGAGCAGGGTGGAGGACTTCTCTTTGAGCGCTCCCCTTGTGCATGATTACAGGGACGGGGACTTTGCCCTCAGGCTGCTGCTGCACGGAGCACAGGCCGGGCAGAAAGTGATGGTGAAGGTGATTGACCCTCAGGGAAATGTCATCCTCAGTGAGGACAGGACCCTCTCGGGACCGGCAGATACAGTGATGACAGTGTCCCGGATGTTCAGCGACGTGCTGCCCTGGAACGCCGAGACCCCGGATCTGTACACGCTGACGGTGAGCCTGTCAGATTCCAGGGGCCAAAGTCTGGAGGCATTTGCCCATCCCTTCGGTTTCCGCACGGTGGAGATGTGGAACGGGCAGGTGCTGGTCAACGGAGTGCCGGTGCTGTTCAAGGGTGTGAACCGCCACGAACACAGTCCGGAGACTGGCCGTACTATCACGGTGGAAAGCATGCTGGAGGATATCCGGCTGATGAAGCAGTTCAATATCAATGCGGTGCGTAATTCTCACTATCCCAATAACTACCAGTGGTACTACCTTTGCGACAAGTACGGTCTCTACCTTGTGGACGAGGCCAATCTCGAGACCCACGGCATGACCTTCCATCCCGACGGTACTTTGGCAGGCTATCCGGACTGGGAAGGAGCGTTCATCGAGCGTATGTCGCGGATGGTGGAGAGGGACCGGAATTTTACCAGCATAGTAATATGGTCTCTTGGCAACGAGGCCGGCTATGGCCCTAATTTCGAGACCATCTATCACTGGACAAAACGCAGTGATCCCTCACGTCCGGTGCAGTATGAGGGAGGCGGATACGAGGGAGTATCGGATATCTACTGTCCTATGTATGCGAGGATATGGGCTCTGCGCCGCCATGTCAACCAGAGGGATGCGAGACCGCTGATTCTTTGCGAGTATGCCCACTCGATGGGTAACAGTACGGGCAACCTGCAGGACTACTGGGACCTGATATACAAGTACGACCAGCTTCAGGGCGGATTTATCTGGGACTGGGTGGACCAGACTTTCGCCATCAAGGATGAGGATGGCCGGGACATTGCCGGTTACGGCGGGGACATGGGCTACGTCGGTGTGCCGAATGATTCCAATTTCTGCGCCAACGGTCTTGTGGCCGCGGACAGGAGTCTGCATCCCCATATCTGGGAGGTGAAGAAGGTGTACCAGTACGTGCATTTCGAGCCTGTGCCGTTTACTTCGGACAGGGTGATGGTGGTCAACCGTCATGATTTCATTCCCCTGAGCCGTTACCGTCTGCGCTGGACGGTGGAGGCTGACGGCAGGACGTTCCGGGAGGGAGAGATGGATTTCCCGGATATCCCTGCCCGCAGCTCTGCCGAAGTGACCCTGCCGATAGGGGAGCTGCCTCCTTTCAACGGGGAGTATTTCCTGAAAGTAGAGGCTGTGACGAGGGATGATGCCCCGATGGTGCCGGCCGGCCATGTGGCTGCGATGGAGCAGTGGAGGCTGCCGGTGGAGAGGGCCCTGCCTGAGCCTGAGCGGCTGCAGGGTGTCTTGAAGGTGGAGCGCGGTGACGGAGAGGTGGCGCTTGTCGGAGACGGCAGCTTCCGTATGGTTTTCGGAACTGACGACGGAGAGATGAAGGAACTCGTGTACGGAGGGGAAAATATGGTCCTGGAGGGACTGAGGGCGAATTTCTGGAGGGCTCTCACGGACAATGACGTGGCATGCGGCACTCCCGGGCGTTGCGCTATCTGGAAGGATGCGGGGGACAATGTCGTCCTGAAGGATCTCGGAATAGAGGAGATGGCCGGAGGACAGCAGGTGAGAGTGTCCGTAATCTATGATATGCCTGAGCAGGAGAGTTCGCTGCAGGTCGATTATCTTGTCAGACCTGAAGGTGCGGTGAAGGTGACGATGCACTTTGTTCCAGGCCGCAAGCCTCTGCCCGAGATGCCGGTTCTGGGTATGCGCATGGTCCTGCCGGCAGGGTATGACCGGATGACTTGGCTCGGACGCGGCCCTCAGGAGAACTACCCTGACCGTAAGACTGGTGCGGCTGTCGGACTCTACAGCGCCGGGGTATGGGAGCAGTTCCATCCTTACGTAAGGCCGCAGGAAACGGCCAACAAGTGCGATGTGCGCTGGGCTGCGCTGCGGGATACTTCCGGCAGGGGACTGCTGGTCATAGGGGAGGAACCGTTGAATGTAAGCGCATGGAATTTCCCTCTGGATGATATCGCTTACGTGCCTTTTGACACGGAGCGCCGTCACGGAGGCAGCATTGTCCCCAAGGATATGGTATGGCTCAATATCCTCCACCGTCAGACGGGAGTGGGCGGAGACAATACCTGGGGAGCGCAGGTACATTCTGAATATACCGTCACCCCCCGTGAATGGGAGTACAGTTTCACTCTTGTACCGCTCGGGGCCGGAAGTGATGCCTCGGAGATGGCAAGGAAAGTATGGTTTTGATTTAATTTGATCCGATATGAGAAGATATCCTGTTTTTTCAGTATTGACCTTGCTGGTGTCTCTGCTTGCTGTCTCATGCGACAGCCGCGGAAGCGCCGGACTCAGGTATGATTTCGGGGACATCATCGATATAGTCCTGACACCGGATTCGACGGTCCGCAGGGCGGGATGCTTTACCGATGCCGGTTCCTGGATGGGATTTACCCTTCCGCAGAGAGACAGCCGGATCAACGGCTTCTGCGGACCTTTCAGCATAGAACACCGTCTGTGGATGGCACAGGCGGCGGTAACTGTAGGATTTGCAGGGGATGAAGGGGTGATGCAGCCCGACTCCCTGACGTATTTCCCGGGAGAGGTGTTCATGTCCTCATCCTCGGAGGCCGGCAGGATGGAGCAGCGTATGGTGTTTGCGGACAGGACGACTGCCCTGCTGGCGGTGTCGGGGGATTCGGACGCCGGATTCGTGTTTGCCGGGAAGGGATGGAACAGCCGTGTGCGGCTGGGTATGCGGGAGAATACGGTGGTGGCGGAGCATCCTTCCGGAGAAACGGTGCTGCTGACTTTCAGCCCCGGAACGGAGGTCAGCTGCAGCGGGGACAACTATTCGGCACGTACTGCCGAAGGCTGCAGGAATACCTGGGTGGCAGTGTCATTCTGCTATGAAGGGGATGACGTGGAGGCGGTCCGGCAAGGTGCGGTTGCCATGTTAGGCGACCCTGAGCAGGTGGTGGAGGCCAACTCTGCCCGCTGGGAGGGATATCTGAGCCGTGTCCTGCGGGACGACATGCCCCATGAGTACGACCGTGTCGCGGTCAAATCCGTAGTGACCCTGATCTCCAACTGGAGGGCTGCCCGCGGGGACCTTTTCCACGAGGGGGTGATACCGAGCCACTCCGTTACCTATTTTACCGGATTCTGGGCATGGGACAGCTGGCGGTTCTCGGCGGCCCTGGCCCGGTTTGCCCCGGAGCTGGCCCGGAACAATATCAGGGCCATGTTCGACTATCAGCTGCCGGACGGAATGGTCATCGACTGCATCTACACCGACAGCCGCTGGAACAATGCCCGCGACAGCAAGCCGCCTCTTGCCTGCTGGGCCGTGGATGAGATATTTACCTACAATCAGGATACGGCCTTTGTACGGGAGATGTATCCCAAGCTGCTGAGCTACTACAAATGGTGGTTTGCCAAGCGGGACCACAACGGCAACGGCATGTGCGAGTTCGGCTCTACGGACGGCACTCTCGAGGCGGCCGGCTGGGAGAGCGGTATGGACAACGCGATACGTTTCGACGGAGCATCCATGCTGCGCAACGGGCCGGATGCCTGGAGCCTTGACCAGGAGAGCGTGGACCTGAATGCCTACCTGGCCTTCGAGGCCCGGCTGCTGCGCAAGTTCGCGGCGCTTATCGGGGAGGACTTCGATGCCCCGGACCACAGCGCGGAGGTGGCGGATTATTTCTTCGACCCGGAGCTCGGGTACTTCTGCGACCGGAAACTCGCCGACGGCAGCTTTATCGCCGAGCCGGCCTGCGAGGGCTATACCCCGTTCTGGGTCCGTATCGCTTCGGATGAGCAGATGGCCCGCGCTTTGGAACTGCTGACCGATACATCCAAATTCTCAACATATATACCATTCCCTACCGCTGCCGCCGACAATCCCAAATGCTCTCCCGACGGTTACTGGCGCGGCCCCATCTGGCTCGACCAGACCTATCAGGCCATCCGCGGGCTGCGCAACTACGGGTACGGCGATCTGGCCGATGAGTACACCCGTCAGGTATTCGACCGCTGCGACGGCCTTACCGGATACGCTCCCATCCACGAGAACTACGGGACGCACACCGGAGAACGGCTGCAGGCTTCGCATTTCAGCTGGAGCGCTTCGCATCTGCTGATGATGTACGGGGATTACGGTAAATAATTTTTTCATTCTATCTGTCACAATCAGCTACCCTTTTCCGTCTATCTGATATGAATACGGAATTCATCACTGAGATTGAGGGGTACAGGGGACGTATGCGCGTCCTTGTCAGAAGTATTGTAGGTGATGATGCCCTGGCCCAGGATATAGTGCAGGATTCGGTCCTGGCATATCTTCAGGCTGTGTCGGGCGGAGCGGAGATCGTAAGTCCCGGAGCATGGCTGATGAGAGTGGCCCGCAACAGGGCGCTTGATTCGGTCAGGTCGGTCGGGTTCAGCCGGGCGTCGGTGCTGGAGTCGGCATGGAGGCATGACAGCGGGGTGGATGTGGAGAAGGACCTGAATATGAGGGAACGGGTAGGGCAGGTGTATTCTGTGGTGAGGCAGCTCCCGGAGCAGCAGAGGTCGGTGTTCATACTCAGGGATGTCCTTGGGTATGAGATGGAGGAGATATCGGATATAACGGGCTGCGGGACGGATAATGTGAGGCAGATGCTGAGCCGGGCCAGGAAGCGAATCAGGGAGTATCTGATGAAGAATGAATAATCGTACATTATGAAAGATAAGGAACTGAAAGAATTGCTGGAACTCTATTTCGAGGGAAATACCACTCTGGAACAGGAAGAGCGGCTCCGCAGGGCGTTTCTCTCCGGAAAAGTCCGCGGGGAGGCCCGGAAGTACATGCCGCTGTTCGGGTATCTGTCCCTGGAGCGCAGCACGGCCGGTGTGGATAATCCGGCAAAAGGACTGAGGCCAGTCCGCAGAAGGCGTATCATGGCATCCCTGACCGGTGTTGCGGCAGTGGCCGCTGCTTTGGGAATGTTTCTCTTGGGCGGCAGATATTCGCAGGGCAGTCCAGGAGTGATCCTGACTATCGGCGGACAGCAGGTGACGGATGAGGCTATGGCAGTGGAGATTGTTGACCGGGAACTGGAACGGTTGGGAGATCTGCAGGTTGCGCTGAATCTTGGACAGGATGTGCTGGAGGATGCAGCGGAAATCCGGAAGTCTACCGTGAGCGTCCTGAAGGATAGGATAATGTTGGACTTAAATATCAGATAGTTATGAGAAGAATGCTGTTACTGTTGGCCTTGGCTTCCGTACTTGTGTCCGTCTCGTCGGCGCAGACGGTGGACGGAATGATAGGGAAATATGCCTACAACAAAGGGGCCGTGACTGTCACTTTGCCTGAGACCGTGCTCAGGAAGATGGCCAGGCGGGATGACAATGACCTGCTGCGCAAGCTTACGGAGATAAAGGTTATAAGCATAACGGCCGGGGAAGATGATGACCTGCGTGCCTCGTTTATGGAGGATGCCCGCCGGCTGACCGGCAGCTATGATGTGCTCTATTCTGTCAGCAATGACGGGAAATGGGTCTCCGCGTACCTGAATGGAGAATGTACTGAGGCCATTACGCTTTCCAGCGACGATGAGACCGTCACTCTGCTGTACATGAAAGGCGACATAGATGATCAGATGCAGGATGCCATACTCAACAACAAGATAAGGATAAAATAGACACAGATATGAAAAGATTTGTATTCGTAGCCGTTGCGGCAGCCTCTATGCTGCTGTCCCTGCCTGGGGACGGATATGCCCAGGCAGATATAGAGATAGGAAAGACCACCATCCGCCTGCAGTCTCCTGTCAAGGTGTATGGTAATGATGATGATGACCGCCGGAGCAGAGGTTACTGGCAGAGAAGCTATACGGATGTGTTTGCCGGGTTCAGTTTCCCGATAGAGGGCTGCAGCTATGAGGCTACTCCGCAGATGCCGGTAAAGTACGGCAACAGTTTCGAGATAACTTTCGGCGCTAAGCAGTGGTATCGTCCGGCCAGGCATTATGCATTCGGGATATCCGTGCAGTATTCGCATTATGACTACAGGACCAAGGGCAGCCTGGCCAACACCGGTCTCATAACCCAGTATCCGCTGGGGATGAACATCTACCGCGAGATATTCAAGACCGACAATATAGGTCTGGGACTCTACAACCGCTTCTTTTTCTCCCGCAGCGCCTCCTCCGTGTTCATCGACCTGGGAGTCTACGGGGACTGGGCTTTCAGCCGTCAGTATAAGGTACGCTATTACAGCGGCGAATCAAAAGAGGCAGACCATTGCCGGGATGGCGGTAAGTTTCTGCCTCTTCAGGGTGGAGTGTACGTGGCGCTGGGCAAAGGGGCATTCGCGATATACTGCAAATACCGTTTCTCACATCTGTTCGATCATTCCGAGCTTCCGATGGAGCCGCCCCGTCTGTCTTTGGGACTGATGATAGAGCTTTAGCTGTCAGTCGAGTCTGACGAGCTCGTAGGTCTGGCTTCCCATGCCGATGGCTTCCGCGTGGTCGAGGGTGTGCATGCCGTTGCGGGAGTCGATGCGCTCGATGAGGTGGATCTTGCCGTGGTCATCAGAGGAACGGACCAGGTCGGTGCAGGCTCTGTCGAGGGCTACCGGGTCGAGTGAGGCGAGGATACCGATGTCGCCCATCCGGGGATCCTCGGGAGAGGAATCACAGTCGCAGTCCACTGACAGGTTGTTGGCCACGCTGATGTATAGGATGTTGTCACCGCAGTGATCCGCTACGGCCTTAGCAGCCTCGGCCATTGTCTCGAGGAATTCCTCCTGAGTGGGATTGCCCCAGTTCTCGGTGCTGGTACCGCCCGAGTGGATCCAGCGCTTGCCGTTGGAGGAGGCTATGCCGATCGACATGTTCTTTATCGCTCCGCCGAAGCCGGCCATCGCATGCCCCTTGAAGTGGGAGAGGATGATGGTGAAATCGTAGTTGAGGTAGTGCGAGCCCACGATGTCGTACCCGATGTGCGAGCCGCCTTCCACAGGCAGGCGCACCTCTCCCTCGGAGTCCATGATGTCCACGTCGGCAATAGCCGTGAATCCATGGTCCTCAGCGGCTTTCCGGTGTGCCTCGGTGTTTGCCCGGCCTCCGCCGTAAGCGGTGTTGCACTCCACAATAGTGCCGTCAACCTTCTGCACCAGGTCCTTGATCAGGGATGGCTGCAGGAAGTTGTGTCCGCCCGGCTCTCCGGTGGATATCTTGACGGCTACCTTGCCGGTCGCCTCGCGGCCCAGAGCCTCGTATATTCTCACCAGATTCTCAGGGTTTATCTCCTCGATCATGTAGACTACGGGCACAGCGGAGGATGCGCTGTCGCCGTCATTGCCGCTTCCGCCTGTTGTCTGGTTGCCGGTGCCGGTATTCTGACCGCCGGATGCCTGCCCATTGGACGCGCAGGCCACCGACCCTGCCGCCAGCAGGGCGATGATTGTCGTATAAACAGCTCTTCTCATAAATGTAGATTTTAACAGGTACAAAATTACTTCTTTCCGAACGGCTGCAGCTGCCTGGATTACATGAAAAATTACCAATTTCACGGAAATTGGGCAGGCGGGTAGGCGGGTAGGCCGGCACGGCTGGTTGGCGGCTGGCGGTCGACGGATGACGGCTGACGGTCCGGGCTGGTTCGACGGCTTACGGTCCAAGCAAGTCCGATGGCTTACGGC
>ULLI01004459.1_pt1 | contig 19536 bp, 18 predicted proteins | sample 1951351 | NCBI WGS metagenome assembly ULLI01 (sample SAMEA4835520, study PRJEB28245) | human gut metagenome | biome: gut microbiome; material: fecal sample | place: Denmark | collected 2008 | reverse complement strand
TTCAACTACATGATCATGCAGAGCTACGACTTCTACCACCTGTTCCAAAATTACGGCTGCAACATGGAGTTTGGCGGCGACGACCAGTGGAGCAACATGCTGGGCGGCACCGAGCTGATCCGCCGCAAGCTGGGCAAGGATGCTTACGCCATGACTATCACGCTGCTGACCGACAGCCAGGGCAAAAAGATGGGTAAGACCGCCGGCAACGCCGTTTGGCTTGACCCCAACAAGACCAGCCCGTTCGAGTTCTACCAGTACTGGCGCAATGTCGGCGATGCTGATGTACTCAAGTGCATCCGCATGCTGACCTTCCTGCCGCTGGAGCAGATCGATGAGATGGACCACTGGGAAGGCGAGCAGCTGAACAAGGCCAAGGAAATCCTGGCTTACGAGCTGACCAGCATGGTGCACGGTGCCGAGGAAGCTGAAAAGGCCCAGAGTGCAGCCCGCCAGCTGTTCAGCGGCGTAGCCGACCACGAGAACATGCCTACCACCCAGCTGGATGCCGCATTGGTCAAGGACGGTAAGGTTGGCCTGCTGGCTGCCATGGTTGGCGCCAAGCTGTGCGGTTCCAACCGTGAAGCCCGCCAGCTGGTACAGCAGGGCGGCGTTCTGGTGGACGGCGAGAAAGTGACCGACCCGACCTTTGGTCTGACGGTTGAGCAGCTCCAGAATGGTGTTGTGATCAAAAAGGGGAAAAAGACCTACCACAAGGTAATGCTTTGATTGTCTGAATTTATAAAATGAGCGCGCAGGCTGCTGCATCCCCGGCACACCGGGCGGCAGCCTGCCGCTTTATTTTTGGAGCATACCTTGCCCCCACACGAGATTTAGGATATAATAAAAGGGTACGAAAAATGCGGCCGGGGGAGCAACCATGCCAAAAGATAAGCTGAAAACAATTTATGTGTGCAACCAGTGCGGCGAAACCAGTCCCCGCTGGCTGGGCCGCTGCCCGTCCTGCGGTGCATGGAACACGATGACCGAAGATGTGGTGGCAGAACCAGCAAAGTCTTCTTCCGGCCGCGCTGCCGCGCCGGTACGTGTGACAGGTCAGACCAGCCTGAAACCGTTGAAACTGAAAAACATAAGCACGACCGAAGAAAAAAGCCGCATTGTAACTGGCATTGCAGAGCTGGACCGCGTGTTGGGCGGTGGCATTGTGCTGGGCAGTGTGATTTTGATTGGCGGCGAACCGGGCATCGGCAAATCTACCATTCTGCTGCAGCTGTGCGGCGAAGTAAGCCGGACGCGCTCGGTTCTGTATGTGACGGGCGAAGAATCCGTACGGCAGATCAAGCTGCGTGCCGTTCGGCTGGATGTGCCGCAGGATAATATCTCCATTGTGGCGGAAAGCGATGTGGATGAAATCTGCGGGCTGATTGAACAGATGAAGCCGGATCTTGTAGTGATCGACTCCATCCAGACGATGCGCTGCACGGATGTGGCGTCGTCCTCCGGCACGGTCAGCCAGGTCAAGGAAAGCTCGGCACGCTTCTTGAATGTGGCAAAAACGAATGAGATACCGACCTTTATTGTCGGCCATGTTAACAAAGACGGTGCCATTGCGGGTCCCAAAGTCATGGAGCACATTGTGGATACTGTGCTGTACTTTGAGGGCGACAAGACCCTGCCGTACCGCGTGCTGCGCGCCGTGAAGAACCGTTACGGCTCCACCAATGAGATCGGCATGTTTGATATGACCGGCAAGGGATTGGAACAAATCGAAAACCCCTCGCAGGTCATGCTGGAAGGGCGGCCGATTGGCATTTCCGGTACCTGCGTTGCCTGCGTGATGGAAGGTACGCGGCCAGTACTGAGCGAGATTCAGGCACTTGTAACGAAAACGGCGTTTCCAAGCCCACGACGCACGGCAAGCGGGTTTGACTATAACCGTATGTATCTGCTGCTGGCCGTGCTGGAAAAGCGCGCGGGCTATGTGTTTGGCAACCAGGATGTGTATATCAACATCATTGGCGGTCTGAAACTGGACGAGACTGCCTGCGATTTGCCGGTCTGCCTGGCAATGGCGTCCAGTCTGCTGGATCTGCCTGTACCTGAAAAAACACTGGCCATTGGTGAAGTGGGTCTGGGCGGGGAAGTGCGCAGCGTGCCGCACCTGGAAACCCGCCTGCGGGAGGCCCAGCGCGTGGGCTTTGATACCGCCATTGTGCCCAAACATAACCTGAACATGCTGGATGCTGCGCAATTCCCGGGGCTGCGCCTGGTGGGCGTTGCATACCTGCGGGAAGCCATCAATGCAATCAAAATCAATAAATAATAAGGTATGGGCAGCGACCCAAACCAAGAGGAGTATATCATGAGCGAACAGGAAAAGAATACGACCCCGGCACAGAATGCAGCCCCGGCAGCACCCAAACCGCCGAAAATTGATAATGCAGCGCTGAAAAAGGCTGCTGCGGCCCTGCGTGAGGAAAACAATCCGCAGAACTTTAATGCGGTTATCAACCTGATGATGCGCGGTGTATTCCTTGCACCGGCTAAGATTGAAATTGGCGAAAACGCTCCTAAACCGGACGAAAATGGACGAATCCAGCTGCCAAAAGACACCAAGGTGACCTTTGCGCTGCTGAAATCTGGTGATGGAAAGTCTTTCTTTACCGCATTCACCGATGCAGAAGAACTGGATAAGTGGCAGAATAAGCCTGCTGGTCAGGTTATGCTACTGCGCTTTGATGATTACGCCCGGATGCTGAACGGTAACGACCATGTGGCAGGTTTTGTGCTGAACCCGTTCACGGATAACCTGCGCTTTAACTCGGATATGGTTGCATCTTTGCTGAAACAGCGCAATGCGATGCTGGAAAAAATCAAGCAGACCGCCGCGCAGCAGGCAGCCCAGCGCAATGCACAGATCAAGCCCGGCGATAAGGTGACGATCGTGGAGCCTTCGGTATACCCGGATGAATTGGTCAACCCGCTGTGTGCCGAGTTGGAAAAGTACCCGATGGTGGGAGCTGCATACCTGCAGATCATGGTGATCAACGGAGCAACCAAGAGTTATCTTTTGGTTCTGGATGCACCCAAGGACGATGCACTGTTCAAAGCCGCAGGCGATGCAGCGCGCCCGTTCCTGGTCAGCAATGAGAAAAAGATGAACCTGAACATCACGATTTCTACTTCGCCGCTGGGCCAGCAAGGCATGCGCGGCAGCGAGCCGTTTTATATTAAGGGCCAGGGCCGTGTAGATAATCTGGGTGATGACGAAGATTGATAAAAGGCTGAATTTGGTATCGAATGATATGCCATGGTGATGGCTGCGATAGACCTATTGGATGAACATCGCAATAAATAAGTAAATAAAATAAAAATAGGCAAATAAAAGAGCGAACGGAAAGAAGAATAAAACCAGGAGCTACTGGCATGCAGAGAACACACGAAATCTTGAATCTATCTACAAGCGGGTGCAGGATTTCGTGTGTTTTTGCATAACATGCAATTTCGCTAAAGGCGAGTTTAGCGAAATACGGAGGAGGGCTTTACTCACAATAATGAGTACATACATTGATGTGGCGCACCCAAACCGGCATGCGCCGTATACGGATATTCCGGATCTTGTTATGGATTATCTGCATTATCTGGATGTTGTCAAGCTGCGTTCGCCGCGCACCATTAACGGTTACTATCTGGACCTGCGCGGTTTCTTCCGCTATATGATGATGGTTTGGAACCTTGCGCAGCCAGATACACCGCCGGAAGAAATTGACTTGACCCATATTACCAAACGCCAGATCAGCACCATTACCAAACGGGATATTATCAATTACCTGGATTACGCCCGCAGTAATGATAACGGTGCCAAGGCCCGTGCCCGCAAGCTGAGCGCCCTGCGCGGCTTTTTTGGCTACCTTTGCCACCAGATCAATGAACTGAGCGAAAATCCAACGGATAATATCAACCTTGGCAGCCCAAAGAAATCCCTGCCCAAATATCTGAGTGCCAGTGAAAGTATACGGTTGTTAAAAAATATACAAAGTGACTTTTATGAACGGGACTACTGTATTATTGTCTTTTTCCTGAATTGCGGTATGCGCTTGGCGGAACTGATCACAATCAATCTTGGCGATTTTAAGGACGATACCATTAAAATTACCGGCAAAGGAAACAAAGAACGCCTGGTGTACCTGAACACCGCGTGCCAGGCTGCGTTGGAGCATTACCTGCCCGCGCGGGCTGCGCTAAACAACCTGCGGGATAAAGAAGCACTTTTTGTATCCAAAAAGACTGGCAGACGCTTAACAGCGCGCCGTGTGGAGCAGATTGTTGCCAACTGCCTGAAATCAGCGGGCTTGGACAATATGGGTTATTCGCCGCATAAACTGCGCCATACCGCCGCTACACTCATGTATCAGGGCGGTGTGGATATGCTGGCCATCAAGGAAATCCTGGGGCACGAGAATGTATCCACGACGCAGATTTATACCCATATCAACCAGCAGCAGTTGAAACAGGCGGTGGAAGCCTCTCCCCTTGCGGATACTGGCTATATTGCACCGCAGTCCAAAGCGATGACGGATTCAAAGCAGGACACTGGCGAAGAGGACAGCTGAACCGGAAAACATAAAGCTGCTGACAGCGCACCCTAGCAGGCAAAGCAGATAATGTACAGATAAGCGCCGGATTGCGCCGTTGAGCGCACAACGGCAGCCGGAAAAAACAATGCTGGACAGGCTTTGACTTACCCTGCACGAACTATGCGCAAGCCAAAGCATGAATGCCGACAGCACAAGCTCCGGCAGGCAGTTCAGGAGCCAATAAACAACAAGCGCACGTGCCCCGCCGGACGCATAAATGGCGGAAGCGCACACACCTAATACAGTGCCCTTGAACGCAAAATAAGCCCCCATAAAAATGCTGCCCCACAAATGAAAACCGCAGAGATAAATCAGCGATGCCTGCAAAAATGCCGCGGCAAACCAACTGCACCAGACAGACCAGAATGCCGTATAACTTTGTGCGGCCATGACATGCTCTGTAAGCGAAGTGAAAGCCCCGTGGAGCTCAAACCGGCCGAGCGGAATGCCGGCGAGATACCCGATTAGAAACGCAGAAGAGAAAGCGAATAGATCGTTTTTGCCCGCAAGTTTTTGTATGCCCAGGGCAGCAGCTGCACCGGCGGATGAACCGCTGTTAAGAGCCCTTTTGGGCGTGTAAGGGGCCGGTGCTGGTCGCGGGGCGCGCATCAGCGTTCGGGCGCAGTGTTCCCTACTGCGCCCAATGCACTCAGCACGCCGCCTGCGGTGCCGCCGAACAGCAGCGCTGCAAGTAAGGCGAGGTTCACATGATCAAATACAAGCGGTTTGCCGCTCAAAGCGGTAGTGAGGCTCAAACACAGCGCATAAAAGACGCCCACGGAAACACCGCATAAGAGCCGTTTTTGAGCAATACCGTTCGCAAGAACGAGACCGGAAAGAACAGCCCCCACCGCCACGCTGGCACAGGTTGCCGGTTTGACAAGTTCCAGCGAGAGTGCAGTATGAGCAAAAATCTGTGCGGCCAAAGCGAAAAGCAGGATGGCGGTACCCACGCCGCAGCCGAAACTTTTGATCAGCAGCCAAGATAAATGGCCGCTGGATTTACTGCGGACTTTGCAGATATGACTTGATCGAAGTTTGGCAGATGAAGCCCTTGAATTAGCAGCAAACATAAAGAAAACGCCCCCTTTGCATGGTACAAACTATGCAAAAGGGGCGTTTGTTATTCAGGTAATACAGTCAGAACCAATCAGTTCTTCTTGGCAGGAGCATCTTTCTTGGCGGTATCTTTTGCAGTGTTGCCCATGTCCAGCTTCTCAACGGAGGAAATAGCGGAACGGCGGAAGCGAATCTTCACACGGTCGCTGGTGGTTTCCAGAACAAAGGTATCATCCTTATCATTGATAGCAGCAACGCGGCCAACAACACCACCAATGGTAATAACGGTATCGCCTACTTCGATGGAAGCGCGCATGGCAGCATCTTTCTTGTCCTGCTTTTTCTGGGGCAGGTACAGGATGATGTACATGAACACAAGGATCAGAACCATCGGCAGGAAAGTGACAAGCAGGCTGGCGGTGCTGGAAGTATCAGCGGTCAAAAATTCGATCATAATGTGGAACTCCTTAAATTTTGATTTTACAATATTTCTATTATTATACAGGCTTTCGCCATAAACCGCAAGGGGGTAAAGCAAGGAAACACGGAATCCGCTTAAATTCTGGAATCCAGAAGATGCACATACTTATCATGGAACTGCTGGAATGTGCCGTTATCCAACGCTTCACGAATCCGCTCCATCAAATGATTGTAGAAATACAGGTTGTGCATAACAGCCAAACGCATACCCAGCATTTCATCTGCCTTTTGCAGGTGGCGGATGTAAGCGCGGCTGTAATTGCGGCAGACCGGGCAATCGCACTGCGGGTCAATGGGCTGTTCGTCACGCTCATATTTCAGGTTTTTAATGTTGATGATGCCGTTCCATGTGAACAGGTGGCCATGGCGGGCGTTGCGGCTGGGCATAACGCAGTCAAACAAATCCACACCGCGGTACACGCCCTCAATGATGTTGCCGGGGGTGCCAACGCCCATCAGGTAGCGGATCTTATCCGCCGGGGCGTAAGGTTCTACCGCGCTGATCACATCATACATCACTTCGGCAGGTTCGCCGACAGCAAGGCCGCCGATTGCATAACCGTCCAGATCATATTCAGCAATCTGCTTCATGTGCTCAACGCGCAGGTCTTTGTAGGTGCAGCCCTGATTGATGCCAAACAGCAGCTGGTCCGGGTTCACGGCCTTGCCCTCGTGCTTCAGGCGGGCCATTTCCGCCTTGCAGCGCAGCAGCCAGCGTGCGGTACGCGCGCAGCTGTTTTTGGCGTAATCATATTCAGCGGGGTTTTCCACGCATTCATCAAAGGCCATGGCAATGGTGGAGCCAAGGTTTGCCTGAATCTGCATGCTCTGTTCCGGCCCCATAAAAATGCGGTGGCCGTCCAGATGAGAGTTGAACGTTACGCCTTCCTCGGTAATGTGGCGCAGCTTGGCAAGGCTGAACACCTGAAATCCGCCGCTGTCGGTCAGGATCGGGCCGTCCCAGCGGGTAAACTTGTGCAGGCCGCCCATATCGGCAACGACCTGATCACCGGGACGCAGGTGAAGATGATAGGTGTTGCACAGCATGACCTGTGCGCGGATTTCTTTCAAATCATGTGCCGAAAGCCCGCCTTTGATCGCGGCAGCAGTGGCAACGTTTTGGAAAGCAGGTGTCTGAACCGTGCCGTGCACAGTCTGGAACTCGCCGCGGCGGGCTGCACCCTCTTTTTTAATCAGACGGTATGGCATAAATGATGGTCTCCCCTGTTTTGCTGTTTCATTTTGTTCAAAAACATGCGGCGCCAGAGTGTTTTCCTGCGCCGCTTTGTGATTTTATTATACTGGAAGCAGTAGGATAAGTCAACTGTTCTGCGAGGCAGGCTTATTGGATGAACATGGCATCGCCAAAGGAGAAAAAGCGATATTTTTCCTGTACGGCAACCTTATATGCAGCCATGGTTTTCTCATACCCGTAAAACGCAGAGATCAGCATAATCAGAGTGCTTTCCGGCAGGTGGAAGTTTGTCACCAGGCCGTCAATAGCGTGCAGCTCTACACCGGGGTACAGGAAAATATCGGTAGTACCGCTGCAAGGGACAATCTTGCCGTACTTGGCCCAGACGGCTTCCAGCGTGCGGCAGCTGGTGGTACCGACAGCAATTACGCGATGGCCGCTGGCGCGTGCTGCGTTGATGGCCTCGGCTGCAGTATCATCCACGCAGTACCATTCGGTGTGCATCTGGTGCTCCTGAATATTATCCTCGCTGACAGGGCGGAAGGTGCCAAGGCCAACGTGCAGGGTCACTTCCACAATGTTGACCCCCTTGGCACGGATGGTATCCAGCAGTTCCGGGGTAAAATGCAGCCCGGCTGTGGGGGCAGCCGCGCTGCCAAGCTCTTTGGCATATACGGTCTGGTACTGGCTCTGATCCTCTAGCTGGCGGGTGATGTACGGCGGCAGCGGCATTTTGCCGAACTCATCCAGCTTTTCGTACAAAGTCTGGGTATCGTATTGGAAGGTTACATATTTGTTGCCATCCGGCAGGGTCTCGTCTACTGTGGCCGTCAGGGAGCCGTCGCCAAAGCTCAGCTTGGTGCCAGCCTGCATCCGGCGGCCGGGGCGGGCCAGGCATTCCCAGGTGTCACCGTGGGCCTGGCGGAGCAGCAGAACCTCGCACACGGCGCCGGTGGGCACTTTAACACCCATCAAGCGGGCAGGCAGAACCTTAGAATTGTTGACGACCAGCACATCTCCGGCGTTCAGGTATTCCGGCAGGTCATGGAAGATGCGGTGTTCAATCGTATCATTCTTGCGGTCAAGCACCATCAGGCGGGCGCTGTCACGCGGGTCAGCAGGCTCCTGGGCAATCAGTTCTTTGGGCAGGTCATACCAAAAATCTTTCTTTAACATTGTTTTGCTTCCTTTTTGCGTTGACAAGTTGGCCGCGCAATGCTATTATTGAGGCATGCAGGCGGCGATTGTATCTTACAGCAGCTGCCATGCGGCACAGAGGCGCGGATTTCATCAGTATATTCCCTTTTATGCCAGCCAAAGGCTTGTGGGGAATGGAAAGGGACGTCCGCCGAAGGCGATGCACGGCACGCATCGTTCCTGGGCCCGCAGCCGAACAGGGGCGGGACTGTCACGTTAGGATTAACGTGTTGCGCTGTGCTCATGCAATGTATCATTATATTGCATTTTGTGCCGGTTTTCAAGCCGGTTTTTTTATTATCTCGTGTTTGGCAGCAAAATGGCTTGAATGCAGCGGCAGGTTTGTGTTTACCCCCTGCAAACCTGCGGCGGCAGCTGCATATAGGTAATGGTATGGGGCTGGGAACAGAAGCAGAATCCCCAAATGTGCGTTGGGGTTCTGGAGGAAAGGACGGCAGTTTAAGATGAAACAGTACAAAGTTGGCGTTGTTGGTGCAACTGGCATGGTGGGCCAGCGTTTTATTACCCTGCTGGAAAATCATCCCTGGTTTAAGCTTACGGCTCTGGCTGCATCGGCACGCTCCGCAGGCAAGACCTATGAGGATGCTGTCGGCAGCCGCTGGCTGATGAAAACACCGATGCCGGAAGCAGTCAAAAAGATGGTGGTTCTGGATGCTTCCAAGGTGGAAGAAGTTGCTGCACAGGTGGATTTTGTGTTCTGTGCAGTCAACATGAAAAAGGACGAAATCAAAGCGCTGGAAGAAGCTTACGCCAAGGCAGAATGCCCTGTGGTTTCCAACAACAGCGCACACCGCATGACACCGGATGTTCCGATGGTAGTGCCTGAAATCAATGCAGACCACCTGGAAATCATCCCCGCACAGCGCAAGCGCCTGGGCACCAAGCGCGGCTTTATTGCCGTCAAGTCCAACTGCAGCCTGCAGAGCTATGTGCCTGCCCTGCACCCGCTGATGAAGGATTACGGCGTAACCAAGTGCCTGGTCTGCACCTATCAGGCAATCTCCGGCGCTGGCAAAACGTTTGAGACTTTCCCCGATATCCTGGATAACGTGATTCCCTACATCGGTGGTGAAGAAGAAAAGAGTGAGCAGGAGCCGCTGAAGCTGTGGGGCCACATTGATGGCGATAAGATTGTGCCCGCAACTGCACCTTCCATTACGGCCCAGTGCCTGCGCGTACCAGTATCCGATGGCCACATGGGCGCGGTGTTCGTAAGCTTTGATAAAAAGCCCACCAAAGAAGAAATCCTGAAAACCTGGAAAGAATTTCATGGCCCGGCGCAGGATCTGGACCTGCCCAGCGCACCCAAACAGTTCCTGCATTACTTTGAAGAAGATGACCGCCCCCAGCCCAAGCTGGACCGCATGATTGAAAACGGCATGGCTGTCAGCATTGGTCGCCTGCGTGAGGATACCCAGTACGATTACAAGTTTGTCTGCCTGTCCCACAACACGCTGCGCGGTGCAGCAGGCGGTGCAGTTCTGCTGGCAGAACTGTTGGCTGTTAAGGGCTATTTTGACTAATCATCCCCTAGATTGAAGGAGAAACATTCCCTATGAAACAACCTGTATTTACCGGTGCTGCTGTTGCCATCATTACCCCCATGCACGCAGACGGAACCGTCAACTTTGAGGAACTGGGCCGCATTATTGATGATCAGATTGCACACGGCACGGATGCCATTGTGATCTGCGGCACCACGGGTGAATCCGCAGCGCTCAACCACGAAGAGCATGTGGAGTGCATCCGTTTTGCTGTGAAGCATACCGCAAAGCGCGTTCCTGTTATTGCGGGCACGGGCTCCAACGATACGGCCCTTGCCATTGAGATCTCCAAAGAGGCCGAGGAAGCCGGTGCAGATGCCCTGCTGCTGGTTACCCCTTATTACAACAAAACCAGCCAGGCGGGCCTGATTGCCCACTATACGGCCATTGCAAATGCCGTTACCCTGCCCTGCATCATTTACAATGTTCCGTCCCGTACCGGTGTGAATCTGCAGCCCGCCACACTGGCGGAGCTTGCCAAGCTGCCCAATGTAAACGCTGTAAAGGAAGCCAGCGGCAATATCTCCCAGGTTGCGGATGTTGCAGCCCTGTGTGGCGAGGAACTGAACATTTATTCTGGCAACGATGACCAGATTGTGCCGATCTTGTCCTTGGGCGGTAAGGGCGTCATCAGCGTGCTTTCCAATGTTGCGCCGCAGCAGGCACACGATATCTGTGCCGCATGGTTTTCCGGTGACACGGCAAAGAGCCTGGAACTGCAGCTGAAAGCGCTGCCGCTGTGCCATGCCCTGTTTGCTGATGTAAACCCCATCCCGGTCAAATGGGCAATGAACCGCCTGGGCTGGAATGCGGGTCCATTGCGCCTGCCTCTGGTGGAGCCTTCGGCTGCCGTGCAGCAGTCCCTGGAAAATGAGATGAAGGCTTACGGCGTTCTGAAATAAAATAATCACGACCAGGCCCGCAGTACCGCGGATTTGTTGCGGCGCCGCGGGCCTGTGCTTTGGAAAAGGAAGGAACCAAATTAAGATGACGGATTTGATTATTCAGGGCATTAACGGCCGTATGGGCCATACCCTTGTGGAAAAGATCTCTGCCCGCAGCGATTGCCGCATTGTTGCCGGTGTGGACCAGAAAGCCGGTCAGATCGGGGATATCCCGGTTTACGCTTCGCTGGAAGATTTGCCGGAGGCAAAGGGAATCGTAATTGATTTTACTTCCCCTGCCGGTACGGTGCACGCGGCACAGTTCTGCGCGGCACATGGTATGCCTTGCGTGCTTTGCTCGACCGGTTTGAGCAAAGAGGACGAGGCTGTGGTGGAACAGGCCAGCGAGAAGGTGCCGGTGTTCCGCAGCGCCAATATGTCGGTTGGCATCAATGTGTTGATCGAGCTGGCCCGCCGTGCTACCAAGCTGTTTGATGGCGAGTTTGATATCGAAATTGTGGAGAAGCACCATCACAACAAGCTGGATGCCCCCAGCGGAACCGCTTTGATGATCGCAAATGCCATCAACGAGGAAGCTGGCGGCAAATATGAGTATGTCTATGACCGCCACGCTGTGCGCCAGAAGCGCGGCGCGCAGGAATTGGGCATCAGCTCCGTGCGCGGCGGCGGCATTGTGGGCGACCATGATGTGCTGTTCTGCGGCCCGGAAGAGGTTGTGACCATCAGCCATGTGGCCCAGAGCCGCGGTGTGTTTGCCGATGGCGCTGTACAGGCAGCACTCTTCCTGGATGGGTGTGAGCCGGGTTACTACACCATGACGGATATGCTCAAGGGTAAAATGCAATGTCTTTAAGGTCCCATGAAGCTGCTGCGTGCGCAGTAATTGCAATTGGCGTGTGCGGTGTGTTGGTTGGTTCCCTGCTGGTAGAATCTATGCGGAACGGTCAAAGCAGTGCAAAAGCCACGGTAAGCACAGCACAAAGCACCGAAGAAATCCAGGCACAGACAGAACCGACACAGATGCCCGCGCCAACACCTGAACCGGAACCGGTCGTACAGACAGTACACTTTTCTGCAACCGGGGATAACCTGATCCACGAGGGCATTTACAACCAGGCCAGGGCGCGCGGCAGTGATGGCCACTATGACTTTATCCCTGCCTATGAAAATCTGCGGGATTTTTACGCCGGGTTTGATGTGAACTGGCTCAACCAGGAAACGCTGGTCAATGATGATTATGAACCTTCCGGTTACCCGATGTTCTCTACGCCTGGGGATATTACCAATGCGCTGTATAATGTTGGCTTCCGGGTGTTCAGCCTTTCCAACAACCACAGCTATGATAAAGGCGCTGGCGGCATTGCCTCTTCGATGGCACACTGGGCGGCTATGCCGGATGATGTGGTGTCCATGGGGTTTTATAATCTGGAAACCTATGATGACTATGTGTACCAGACAGTAAACGGCGTTACCATCGGCTATCTTTCTTATACGGAGATGACCAACGGCCTGCCAACGCCGTCCGGCAGTGAATACGGCGTGGTTTATCTGGACCAGAGGGATGTGATTGAAAAGCAGATCACGGATATGCGCCCCAACTGTGACGTTCTGGTCGTCAGCTGCCACTGGGGTGTTGAAGGCAGCCATACAGTTACGGATGCACAGCGCGAAACAGCCCAATGGCTGGCTGACCAGGGTGCAGACCTAATCATTGGCACCCACCCGCATGTGACGCAGACGGCGCAGTGGCTGACAGGAACGAATGAGAATAAGTCGTTTGTTGCCTATTCGCTGGGGAACTTTATCAATGCGCAGGATATGCCGGACAATATGATCGGTGCCATTCTGGATGTGACGTTCCAGAAAACAACCGCAGCAGATGGTACCGTTACCGTGGAAATTCAAAACCCGGTACTGCACCCGGTGATCACCCAGTATGAGCCGCATTATGCAAACATTCGGGTTTACCTGTATAAAGACTATACGGATGAACTGGGCGCTGCACATGGCAACTTTGCATTGAGCAGGGCTTCCATTGAACAGGTTTTGAATGGTTCAATCGATTCTGAGTTTTTATCGTTAGAATAAAGGCAACACCGCACAATTCCCGCCTTACGGCTTAAGCACCGCTTCGGCGGCTGCGGCACGGCATCTGCGTTGCCAAAATGCTCGATAAGACATCTAGTATTATCTGCGCTTTTGGCTTAGCATCTGCCGCACCTCGCTCGCCGTATCGGCACTTAGAATTATGCGGTATTGCCTAAAACAAAACGAAAGGGGTATTTTTATGTACGGTGTCAGCAAAATCAGCAGCGAGCAGAATATTATGCTTACCACCTTCCCCGCTGCCCAATACAGCGCACAGAGCCTGGCAGAGCATTTGGAGGTGTTTGCCAAGGCAGGTATTGTGGTGGATATGATCTGCCAGAGTGCCCCGCGCGGTACGGCGGTGGATTTCAGTTTTACCACCAGCTACAGCAATTTTGCCGCAGTCATGCAGGCCATCTCGGCGGCTGCCAAGGCCAATCCCCCGCTGATTTCCGGTGGCTATACCAAGATCAACCTGTTTGGTGAGGATATGGTTACCAGTTGCGGCGTTGCAGCACGCGCTTTGGCCGCGCTGGCAAAAGTGAACGCAGAAGTTGTTCTGATCACCACCAGTGACCTTGACATTTCCCTGTTGATCCATCAGGAAGATGAAGATGTGGCACTGAATGCGTTGAATAAGGCGTTTGAGCTGTAAGCGCGTATACAGGGCAAAAGTCTCATATAAAATTAGAACAGCACCCCGGCGGTTTTATCCCTTTTTGTTGGGATATCCGCCGGGGTGCTGTTTTATTTAGGTTGAAAATGACTTATATTGAGTTTTGCTTGAAACGATTCGCATGCGGAGATATAACGATGTGCTTCAGGCTTTACCAAGAGTCATTTCCAGGAAATAAACCCACTGTTTTTCCCACCAATACCAGTCGTGGGAAACATCCTGGCCCCAGATGTCAACAATGGGATGGATATCCTTGCTTTCCAGAATATCCCGCAGCTGCAAGGTGGAACGCAGTAGTTCTTCTTCCCACTGGCCCTGGCCGCAGCACATAATGAACTTGTCCGCTTTGGCATACAGTTCTTTGTATGGGTGGTTATCCGGGAAATTGCGCATGTAATCACAGGGACTGTTGCGGTAAACAAGGTCATCCATATAGCCCTTAAAGAACATATCCGCCTGGTATAGGCCGCTCAAGGCAATGGTGCCGTTATACAGGTCGGGACGGCGCAAAAATAGGTTGACGGCATGCCCGGCACCCATGCTGGCACCACCCACAAGAACTTTGCCCATGTGGTCCGGCCCCTGCTCCCGATTGATTTCCAGCGCACGGGGGGTCAATTCCTCGCAGACATAATTATACCAGCGCTCCTGCATTTCAATGCGGGGGCGCGCGGGGCCGTCATTGTCCCAGCTTTCGCGGTCAATGCTGTCTGCCGCGATGATCTGCAGCTTTCCGGCATCAATCCAGGGCGCTGCAAGGTTGCACATGTTGCGGTCTTCCCAGTCAAAAAAGCGGCCGCTCTGGCAGGGAAAAATCAAAATGGGCCGCCCGGCGTGGCCGTATACCTTGAATTCCATATCGCGGTTCAGGTAGCGGCTGTATTCTTTGTAATAACGGATCTGCATGATACTCTCCCGTCTTGTACGGCAAAGCCGCACATTGTATTTTTCGGCAGCGCTGGAATAGCAGCAAACTGCTTTACATCATTTGTAAAAGAACTTTTTATTTAGGCTTAACAACCCCACAAGCGGTTGCATAAACCCTGTGCGTGAGGATTTGAAAAGCCAGTAATAGATAACGGCAGCAGCTTCCCGCAGGTAACAGGTGAGCACACTGCGTAAAGGAATCCCGGCGGGCAGTGCGTGGGCTGTGGTAAAACCAGCCATAGCCGCGTATACCCCGCCGCGGTAGCAGTGGAATGCGTTGGTTACATAGACGACCGGCTCCTGAGCACTGATGCCCTGCTGGACAAGAATCTCTTTGGCAAAGAGAAAATTTTCCTCGGTGGAAGTGGATTTGCATTCCGCGAGAACGCGCTGGGAATCCAGTCCTTTTTCAATCAGATAATTCCGCATAGCCTGGCCTTCCGGCACCCATTCATCCCTGCCTTGTCCGCCGGTGGTGATGACCAAGGCATCTGGATGGGCAACGGCGTATTCATAGGCTTTGTCGAGCCGGTAACGCAGCAATAGGCTGGGGCGGTCCTTGCGCAGACCAGCACCTAGGACGATCACAACTTTTTCTTGTCCGGTGGCGGGGTTGGCATAGCCGCTGAACGCTACAAAGCCGAGCAGCGCAGCATACAAAATGCCAAACACAAGCAAAAAGACGAACACAATTTTGCCGGGTATGGTACCGTGCAGCCAATGATGGATGGGCTGCTGCCAGATGGCATAGACATCTACTGCTGCGGTAAGCAGCCACACCAACAGGTTGCCCATGTTAAAGTTGGAAGTGAAAACCAGAGAAACGGAATAAATAAACAGCGCCAAGGCCAGCAGGCGGAGCAGAAATAACATGAAATGGTTCAATCCTTTTGTGGTGGTAACGTGTTTCGACATCATGCCTTGATTTCATTCCATACGCTGCACCCGGCCAGGCAGGCTTTTACATCCAGGGCATCGCATACGGTGTTGGCAATGGTGCCAAAGCAGTACCGGGTGCCAAGGTCAACACCGTGGCGCAGGTTCTTGCCGTAAATCAGGAACGGAACATATTCGCGGGTGTGGTCGGTTGTTTTGGTGTAAGAAGGATCACATCCATGGTCGGCCGTTACCATCAGAATGTCATCGGGGCGCATCTTGTCCATAAATGTGGGCAGCCAATCATTGAATTCGGCTGCTGCTGCGGCATAACCGGCCACATCCCGGCGGTGACCGTACAGCATGTCGAAATCAACCAGATTCACAAAAGCAAGGCCGTCAAAATCACGGTCAGCCAATTCCATGGTCACTTTCAGGCCCTCCGTATTGCCGGAGGTGCGGATGGTTTCGCTCACACCCTTGCCAGCGAAAATATCGTGGATCTTGCCAACGCCGATGGTGGATTTACCAGCCTGCTGCAAAACATCCAGCATGGTATCTGCGGGCGGCACCAGGCTGAAATCATGGCGGCGCGGGGTGCGGGTGAAGTTGGCGGCACAATCCCCGACAAAGGGACGGGCAATCACGCGGCCAACGCCGTATTTGCCAACCAGCATGCGACGGGCTTCGGCACAGATTTCATACAGCTTTTCTACCGGGACGATCGCCTCGTTGGCGGCAATCTGGAACACGCTGTCTGCGGAGGTGTATACGATCAATGCGCCGGTTTTCATATGTTCCTCACCATAGTCTTTGATGACTTCGGTGCCGGAGTAAGGCTTGTTGCACAGTACCTGATACCCGGTGCGGGCGGTAAACTCATCCAGAACTTCTTTCGGGAATCCATTCGGGAAAGTTGGCAGTGGCTCCGGGCTGAGCAGACCGGCAATCTCCCAGTGACCGATGGTGGTATCTTTCCCGGCGCTGGCTTCCCGCAGGCGGGCATAGCAGCCGACAGGGGCATCCAGCTTTGTGCCACAGGTTACACCGTCCAGATTAAACATGCCAAGGCGGGCCAGTTGGTCCCACTTGAAATTGGGGTGTCCGGCAATAGCGCCCAAAGTGTTGGTACCGGCATCGCCAAAAGCAGGGGCATCAGGCTCGGCACCAATGCCAAAGCTGTCAAGAACGATTAAAAAAATACGTTTTGCCATAGTGTTCAAGCTCCTTGTATTGTACCATGTTCCGCGGGAAAACAAAACGAAAACACGGATTTGTGTAAAAAAGCATGATCCTTTACGCCGTTCGCAGGGATAAGAAACTCAAATGGCTGATTTTTTGTATTGATTTTATTATACCCTATTCCCACCCAAAAGTAAAACAAAACCTTTTATTGTGCTTTGCAGTGTAAATTGAAGAGAAATACAGGATGACAAAACCGCAAGACGTACGTTGTGAAATCTGCACAAAAAATGTTTGCGCAAAGGAATGCGCGGCTTGTACTGGCTTGACCTTTGTATTATAATGTTTGTGTTAAGATGTTGTATGGAAAGTACCTGCTGGAATACTGGACTTAAAACTCTGGCAGATAAAAATCCTGTACAATAGCATATTTTCAGGAGGGGTATTTATGCGCAAAACTAAAATTGTATGTACTTTGGGGCCGTCTACCGACCAGCCCGGCATTCTGCGCCAGCTGCTGGAAAACGGGATGAATGTTGCACGCTTCAATTTTTCGCATGGCGATTACGCGGAACACAAAGGCCGTTTGGATCAGCTGCGCGCACTGAGCAAAGAGCTTGACGTTTCCATTCCGGCAATGCTGGATACCAAAGGCCCGGAGATCCGCCTGGGCGAATTCGAGAACGGCAAGGAGCAGCTGACCGCTGGGCAGAAATTCATCCTGACCTCCCGCAATGTTAAGGGCACGAAGGAAATCAGCTCCATCACTTACAAGGACCTGCCGCATGATGTCAGTGTTGGTGGCCGCATTATGCTGGATGATGGCCTGATTTCCCTGCGCATCGAAAGCATTACCGATACGGATATCGTCTGCACCGTGGAAAATGATGGTGTGATCAAGACTAAGAAGGGTGTCAACGTTCCCGGTGTGCACCTGTCCATGCCGTATATGAGCCAGCGTGACCGCGATGATATCCTGTTTGGTATTGAACAGGGGTATGACCTGATCTCCGCCAGTTTTACCCGCAGCGCACAGGATATTATGGATATCCGCCACCTGCTGGATGAGCATAATGCCAATATCCGCATCATTGCCAAAATTGAGAACCAGGAAGGCATTGATAATATTGATGAGATCCTGAGCGTTGCCGATGGCATTATGGTTGCCCGCGGCGATATGGGCGTTGAAATTGACTATGCCGAAATCCCGTCCATCCAGAAGCACCTGATTGACCATGCCATGCAGATGGGCAAAATCTGCATCACGGCAACCCAGATGCTGGATTCCATGATGGTGAACCCCCGCCCCACCCGTGCAGAAATTACCGACGTTGCCAACGCCATTTATGACGGCACCGGTGCCGTTATGCTGTCCGGCGAAACTGCCGCAGGCAAGTATCCGGTAGAGGCCCTGAAAGCCATGGCAATGATTGCCGAAACCACCGAGAGCGATACCAACTATGAATCCCTGTGCCACCATGTCGGCATGGATTCTACCCGCCTGACCATCAGCGCCGCTGTCAGCCATGCGGCCTGCACCACGGCTTCGGATATCGGTGCTTCTGCCATCATTACGGCATCCAAGAGCGGTGAAACTGCCCGTCTGCTGAGCCGTTTCCGTCCGGATGCCCCCATTATTGCCTGCGTACTGGATGAAACGACATGCCGCCAGATGAACGTTTACCGCGGCGTGACTCCCCTGCTGATGGATTATGCCCATTCGACCGATGAGCTCATCAGCATGTCCGTCAAGGCGGCGGAGGATGCTGGCTTGATTCATTCCGGCGACCGTGTTGTGGTTACGGCCGGTGTTCCCGTTGGCGTTTCCGGAACCACGAATATGATTAAGGTACACTTGGTTGGGGATACCCTGCTGACCGGCATCGGCATCAATCCGGGCCTGAATGCCAAGGGCGAAGTTTGCGTTTGCCGCAATGCCGAGGAAGCCGCCAAGAAGTTCAACGCAGGTCAGATTTTGGTGGTCCCGTTCACCACCAACGATACACTGCCGTATATGCGCCAGGCTGCCGGTATTATTGCCGAGGAAGCCGGTGCAAATAGCCATTCCGCCATTGTTGGTCTGACATTGGGTAAGCCGGTTATCATTGGTGCAACCCACGCAACCCGTACCCTGAAGGATGGCATGAAAATTTCGATGGACTGTGCCCGCGGTGTTGTACAGGCAATGTCTGAATAAGGAGTAAAAACATGGAACGCATTGCAAGCTTTTGTGTTGACCATAATACCTTGGTTCCGGGCATGTACCTTTCCCGCAAGGATGGAGATGTGCTGACCTGGGATATCCGCATGAAAACGCCGAACAAGGGCAGTTATCTGTCCCCTGCCTGCGCCCATACGATTGAGCATCTGTTTGCCACCTATGCCCGCAACAGTAAATGGAGCGAGCATGTGATTTATGTTGGGCCGATGGGCTGCCTGACCGGTTTCTATCTGTTGACCCGCGGCCTGACGGACGCCGAAGCGCTGGCGCTGACCCAGGAAAGCTTTGCCTGGATGGCAGAGTATGATGGTGATATTCCGGGTGCTTCCGCCGTTGAATGTGGCAACTACCTGATGATGGACCCGGTGGCAGCACGACTGGAATGCAAGGCTATGAGCGAAGTTCTGCAAAAGCTGGATGCCGACCATATGCGCTACCAGGAGAAGTAAGGCTCCGATAGCGAAACAGCGTAAAAGGCCAAAAGAATAAAGAAACAAAAAGCACATCCTGACAGGATATGTCACTGGCCAAATGCCGGTAGCAAAACCCTGTTGGAATGTGCTTTTT